>Ga0302325_10006557_pt1 | contig 26102 bp, 20 predicted proteins | sample Palsa_T0_2_FD_201948 | JGI IMG/M metagenome (GOLD analysis project Ga0302325, IMG submission 201948) | Peat permafrost microbial communities from Stordalen Mire near Abisko, Sweden - Palsa_T0_2 | ecosystem: Environmental > Terrestrial > Soil > Palsa > Peat permafrost | place: Sweden: Abisko... | reverse complement strand
CGACTCCGGCTGAAGGGATTGATTTACCGCCCTCCGAAGACCAATCGGTACTTCGTCACGCCGTATGGATGGAAGGTGGCGCGGCTGTTCTCCCGGTTGGAGGGCGGGGTGTTCCGACCCGCCATGGCCATGTTCACCGGCAACGACGCCGTGCTGCCCTTCCCCCTGAAGCGCGCTCCGGACAGGGTGGATGCGCAACTGGATGCCCTGATTTACGAGGCATTTCCGCTTCCCAAGGCCGGCTGAAAACTCGACACTTTTATATAGAAGCCAATTACATTAGACGGCTAGGCGGATGGTTCCGGTCATTACGGTCCATGGGGGACTTGCACCCCTTGAATCCAAGTCATACTGAACAGACTAGGCAAGGGCCTACCCCACTATTTGTGCAGAATCGCTTCCCTGACGAAAAGTAAGTGGCATTGGGCACTCTGCCTGCTGCGACTGCTCTCTTGCAGTCGCGCCGGCTGAAAGCCGGCAGCGGGCAGAATTGCCCGCCCTACGGTGCAAAAAGTATGTGGCATTGCGCGGAGAGCGTGCGCCACGTGCCCCGCTGGCTTTGACAAACCGCGCACCCCGCGTTATATAGGTAGTATGTCTACGGTAGACGATCCACGGGAGCGCCTCGAATTCCTGCAGGGCACGCTGGAAGTTCTCATCCTGCGCTGCCTGCAATCCCGCCCCAACCACGCTTACGGCATAACTCAGTTCCTCGAACAACAGTCCGGCGACGAGTTCCTGGTGGATAACGGATCGCTGTATCCCGCACTCCAGCGGCTTTTGCAGCGCACCTGGATTGCGGCGCAATGGAAAACTTCGCCCAACGGACGCCGTGCCAGGTATTACCGGCTCACTCCAGCGGGCCGCAAACAACTCGTGGTGGCCACATCCAAATGGCAGCGCTTCGTGGAAGCCATGGGGCGCGTCCTGGCTCCGGAGGGTTAACCCGATGCGTGCCTGGTGGTCCAAAGTATGCGCGGCGCTCACCGGCCGGCGCGATCTGGTTGACGATCTGAACGCCGAGATCGCCGCGCAACTGGAATTTGAAATCGAGGCGAACCTGGCGCGCGGCGTGCCGCCGGATGAAGCCCGGGCCGCCGCCCATCGCCGCATCGGCAACCTCACCCGGATTCAGGAACGCGCGCGCGAGGCTTGGAGTTTTCCCTCGCTCGAGACCATCGCGCAGGACTTGCGCTACGGCCTGCGCGGCCTCCGCCGATCCCCCGGCTTTTCGCTGGTGGTGGTGCTCACGCTGGCGCTGGGCATCGGCGCGAACACCGCCATTTTCAGCGTGGTGAATTCGGTCCTGTTGCGGCCCCTCCCATACCCGGCCGCCGATCGCCTGGTCTGGCTCGGCGAGTCGGATCCTAAAGCCGAAGGCATCAGTGTCACCTGGGTGAACTACCAACATTGGCGCAACGAGAACCACAGCTTTGAGGAGATGGCCGGTTTCCACACGACCCATCTGACCTTGACCGGGCGCGGTGAAGCCTTGTTGACGCGCGCGGGCACGGTGACCAGCGGCTTCTTCGGACTGCTGGGCGCGAAGCCCCTGCTGGGCCGCGTGTTCGGTGAGGCCGACGACCGGCCAGGCGCTCCGCTTACAGCCGTGCTCGACTATCGATTCTGGGTCGACAAACTGGGCGCCAATGCCAACGTCGTGGGCTCCACGCTGGCGTTGAACGGCCAGCCCTATGAAGTACTCGGCGTGCTGCCGCCGGAGTTCCGCTTCTTCGAACAATCCATCGATTTCTATCTGCCGCTTCACCGTATGCAGGGCGACATCCTCGACCGCGGGGGGCATGGATCCATGCGGCTGCTGGCCCGCTTGAAGCCGGGCGTCACGCTGTTGTCGGCGGTGGCGGACCTGGACGGCATCATGCGCCGTCTGGCCGAAGTGGACCCAGGCCCGGAAAGCCAACATCGGGCCTACGGCGTCTTCCTGTCCGAATATCGGACCCACGACGTCCGCCCCACCCTGCTGGTCCTGCTGGCCGCCGTGGGATTAGTGCTCATCATCGCGTGCGCCAACGTGGCCAGCCTGCTGCTGGCGCGTGGTACGGCCCGGTCGCGAGAGATTGCCATCCGCACGGCTATCGGCGCCGGCCGCGTACGCCTAGCCCGGCAACTGCTCACCGAAAACCTGCTGCTGGCTGGGCTGGGTGGCATTGCCGGCGGGCTGCTGGCGCAGTGGGGCGCCCGCGTCCTCATCGCCACGGGTCCGCGCGACATCCCGCGGATCGCGGAAACCACTTTCGATTGGCGGGTGCTGCTGTTTGCGGCGGCCATCACGCTGTTAACCGGATTGTTTACCGGCCTGGCCCCGGTGTTGACTGCGGGACGGCCGGACCTGGTTTCCGCGCTGAAAGACAGCTCCCGGTCGGCAACCGGCCGCGGCGGGCAAGCCTCGCGCAGCGCCATGGTGGTGGCGGAGATCGCCATCACGCTGGTGCTGGCCTTTGCCGCGGCCCTGCTGATGCGCAACCTGATCGCGGCCCAGACCGGCAATCCGGGCTTCGATCCGGAGCACGTGCTGGCGCTCGAACTGGTGCTGCCGTCTTCGAGCTACCGCAGCCAGCAAGCGATCCAGAATTTCCACGACCGGTTGCGGCAGGACCTGCGCGCTCTGCCCGGGGTCACCGCCGTGGGTGCTGTGAATTGCCCGCCATCCGCCGGCGACTGCGGCGACTGGTTCTACTCGATCCTGGATCAGCCCGCCCCGCAGCCGGGCGAGGTGCCCATCTCTCTCTTCAATACGGCGGATCGGGATTACTTCGGCGCCATGCGGATTCCGCTGCGGGAAGGCCGCCCGTTTGCGGAGAACGAACGGCCCAGCGTAGCCATTGTCAATGAGACCTTCGCGCGCAAATGGTGGCCGAAGACTTCAGCCGTGGGACATCGCATCAAGTCGGGCGGCCCTTATCGTAACGGGCCGATCTACGAAATCGTCGGGGTGGTGGGCGATGTCGGCCAGATGGGGTTGGGAACGGAACCCTATCCCGAGATTTATTTGCCGTTCTCGCAGTCGCAGTCGGAGGCCGTTGTCGTAATGATCCGCAGCGCCGGCGATCCGCAATCGCTGGTGTCCGCGGTACGCGGCCGCGTCGCGGCCATCGATCGCAACCTGCCCATCCAGAGCTTGCGGCCCTTCGCGCAGACAGTGGTGGCCTCGCTGGCGCAACGCCGGTTCAGCACCGTGCTGCTGGCCTTATTCGCCGCCCTCGCCATGGTCCTGGCCGCCGTGGGAATCTACGGCCTGCTCAGCTACTGGGTGCGCATCCGGGAACACGAGATCGCCATCCGCATGGCGCTGGGCGCTCCCCGGCCGGTCATTTTGCGGTGGGCCGGATGGCAGGCGCTGCGGCTGTCCTTGATCGGCGCGGGGATCGGCATACTCGCCGCCTGGGCCGCGTCGCGCTGGCTCGAAGACCTGGTGTTTGGAGTGTCCGCGCGCAATTACACCACGCTGGCGGCGGCCACTGTGGCGGTAATCGGGGTGGCCATGACCGCGGCCGCGATTCCCATCTGGCGCGCCACCGAAGTCGACGCGGTGGACAAACTGCATCGCGCCTGACTGGTAGAATCAAAGGCGGAGAAAAGACAACATGGCGAAGAGCCGCGACGCGATCTACATTGGAATTCGGGGGACGGTCCTGGCGCTCGATCGCAGCACCGGGGCCGAGATCTGGCGCGCCGAACTGAAAAGGGCGGATTTCGTCAATGTTGTCTTGGATGGCGACCGGATCCTGGCGGCCACCAGTGGTGAACTCTTCTGCCTCGATTCGACAACCGGCAAGATTCTGTGGAATAACGGATTGAAGGGCCTCGGCCACGGCCTGATCACGGTGGCGTCGGCTAACGCACCGTGCGGCTCCGTGGCGCCGAACGCGACCCAGAAACAGCGTGACGACGCAGCCGCGGCCGCTGCGAGCTGACGGCTATTTGTGGGGCAGCGCCTTGCGCTGCGGCGGCCTCCCAGGCCGCCCTCCCGAGGCGGACCGAGGGTCCGCCGCAGCCCGAGGGGCTGCCCCACTTTCTTTGACAATACATTAACGCCCAGGCCGCGACTTCGCCACGATCCCCGCTGTCTCGTCGATCGTCAAAAACTGGTTAGCCGGCGTACTCCCCAATTCCTGCTTAGCGCCGCTGGGCCACTCGATTTCGATGGCCTGCACTTCCGTGTCGCTGGCCAGCCCGAAGGTCAGCGCCAAGTCGCTTTGCGAGCAGTAACTCGATCCGCTGCGAACCATATTCCACTGCTTGCCCAACTTACTGGTCACCCGCACGACGGCGCCAATGCCGTCGCGATTCGACTTGCGTCCCACCAGCCGGATCGAGATCCAGTTATTCTGGTTGCCGCCGTCGTTACGGAATAAATACGCCGGGCCGTCATTGGTTGTCACCACAATATCCAGGTCGCCATCGTGGTCGTAGTCGGCATAAGCCGCGCCGCGCGCCACCACCGCCCGGTTAAAAGCCGGGCCCATCCGCGCGGTGACATTATCGAACTGCCGCTTGCCCAGATTGTGGAACAGCAGCGGCGGCTCTTTGTATTGCACCTTGGGTTGCACGCGCCCGATCTGCTCTTCGATGTGCCCATTAGCGGCGAAGATGTCGGGGTAGCCATCCAGGTCATAATCGAAGAAGAAGGCGCCGAACGTCAACGTCAGCAGGCTGGCGCGGCCCACGGTCGACGAGGGCGCCTCATCCACGAACAGCCCGGTGCCTTCGTTGTGATACAGCCCCAGCATCTGGTTTGAGAAGTTACCCACCAGCAAACTGGGGCGGCCGGAGTGGTCGTAATCGGCGGAGTCCACGCCCATTGCGCCGCGCGCCACGCCATCCTCGCCGAACGCCACACCCGCGGCCATGCCTTCGTCGGTGAACGTCCCGTTGCGGTTGTTGCGGTAAAGCTTATTGGGCTGGGTATCGTTGGAGACGAACAGATCCGGCCATCCGTCGCCGTTGTAGTCCAGCACAGTTACCCCCAGCGACTTACTGGTGGGATCGCCCACGCCGGCCTTCTGAGTAACATCTTCGAACCTGCCGTTGCCCAGATTGCGATACAGCTTGGACGACGTCCCTTTGTAGGATTCCGGTGTGCAATAGGACTTAGTCGCTCCATCGAGAGAGCACCACAAGTCGCCTTTCGCGCTCCATTGCACGTAATTGGCGACAAACAGATCCAGCTTGCCATCCCGATCGTAATCCACCCAGGCGGCGCTGGTGCCGAAGTTGGCGTTGTCTATACCGGCAGCCCTGGTGACGTCGCGAAACTTGCCGTGGCCTTCGTTGTGGAACAGGTGGTCGCCTTCGAGAGCCGTGATGTACACGTCGTCGCGCCCGTCGTTGTCGTAATCGCCGATGGCCACGCCTATCCCGTACATCTCCACGTCCAGACCGCTGCCCGCGGTGATGTTGGTGAAGGTGCCGTCGTGGTTGTTGCGATAGAGCGCCGGCAGGGATTTGCGGCCGCGGGGCGTCCAATCCTTGCTGTTGATAAACAGCAGGTCGGGCCAACCGTCGCCGTCCGCATCGAACCAGGCGACGCCCGCGCCCACGGTTTCCGGCAGAAATTTCTGGCCGGCGCGTCCGCTGTTGTGTACGAACTTGATGCCCGCCTGCGCCGTCACATCGGTGAATGTGATGGGGGTGGTGGCGACGCGGTTAGCGGCGCCGGCTGCCATGGTCACTAGGAGAAGGAAGGGGAGCATCTGGAGACAAGATGGCGGCCTGGGAGGCCGCCGCAGGCCGAGGGCCTGCCCCACAAGCTGTTCAGAACGCGTCATTGGGCACCTCCCAGCGGCACGCTCTCATGGTCGTGCACCGGTTGCCGTTCGTTGTTGTTCTCGGGACTGAGCAGGCGCGCTTTGGCGGTGATGGACTGCGCCGACTCCTCCGCTTTGAAGCGCTGAAAGAGGGTCTGTTCGCGCGCGGCGCCGGCGGCGTCGCCCAATCCGCGCAAACAGAGCATGCGGGTATAGTGCATTTGCAGATCCTCGGGATCCACGTCGCAGACCCGGTCCAGATATTTCAGCGCCTCGGCATATTTACGTTGCAGAAACAGAATGCGCGCGGCCTGGTTCAGCGCCACGCGGTCGCGCGGATACATGCCGAGCGTGGTGCCGAGCGATCTCAACGCGTCGTCATACTTGCCGTCGGCCTTCTCGATCATGGCCTTGAAAAAGTAGATGCGTCCCAGCTTGGGATTGATCTTCAAAGCCTGTTCCACATATGGCCGGGCGGCCTCCGTCTCGCCTTCCTGAATCAAGGCGCGCGCCACGTTCAGCCAGCCGTCGGCGTACTCCGGCTCGGCCTCGGTTGTTTTCTTGAAAGCGAATTCGGCGCCTTTGAGGTCGCCCTGAAGCAGCAGGCCGATGCCCCAATCGTTCCATCGCTCGCGGTCCTTCTTCTGCACCGCCGGAGTCCAGGCGGACTTGCCCAGCGGCACGCTAGCCTTGGCGGATGCCACCACGATAATGGGCAGATCCGGGATGCGATCCTTGATATTGCCCGACACATCGCCGGGAATATTGTGCGGATCGAAGCTGTATTCCATACTGTTGAAGCTGGCCGACAGCAGCTTCGGGTCCTGATCCGGCTTGGGCTGACCGGCGTAGGCGAACTGCGTGTAGTAATACGAAAACTTGCGGTAGTTCAGCTTGGCGGTGAACGTAAGCGGCCCTTTGGCGTCCTTGGGGACTTTCACACGGAAATGCGCCACATCGGCCGCGCCGGGTGGAATCAGGCGGACATACAGCACGCTGCGCGCCTGCCAGGCGTTGCGTTTGTCGATCATATTGCCGTCGCCATCGAGCTGAAACGCGCGATAGAAATGCGCGCCCGGCTCCACGCGCCCTTTGCCGCCGTCCTCCACCTGGCCGCTCCAGAAGATCACGCGGCCATCCGCATCCCTGCCCTGCAGTTCCAGCCAGACATCGAAGGCGTCCACCGTACCGCCTGGGAAGAAGTGGCCGATCTTGCGGGTACGCACCACCACGTCCACGCGCGCCGTGGATCCGGGTTCCAGGTGAATTCCGGAGTGATCGATGGGCGCCGCAACTTGTCCGACTTCGCGGATAATGGCATTGCCCGACTGTTCGGCTTCCTCTCCGACAGCGAAGCCTGTCATGGCGTGGGGACCTTCACCGGTACGCCGCACCATGGGAGTGTCGTTGTCTTTCACCGGCGAGACGGCAAAGATATCCACCGAGATAAAGCCGGATGTCAGGAATTTCTTGGTGGTAGCGAGTTGTGTCTCATCCTGGTTGGCGTAGGGCACTGCGGTATTCGCGCCGGGGAAGCGATGCGAATGGACCTGCCCGGCGATGTTACCCGGATCGTTGGAGGGCACCAGCGGCATATGGCAATCGGCGCACTTCGATACTTTCGGCGGATAGTAGAACGATCGCGCGCCCTCGCCGGAAACGCCGCTAGCTTGCCAGTTGTCATAGTCGTTGAAGCCGCGGAACCAGCGGTAGCCGTTTACCGGCACGTCCAGATGTACTTTGTGACACGCGGAGCAAAACTCGGCCGAGTTGCGCATGAAGGGCTTCATAAAGGTGCGGCGGTGCGGCTCGGGGTCCAGGTATGTCATGAAATAGTCCGCATCTTGAATGAGCTTATTCTTGCTGCTGAGCAACTGGTGCAGCGGGGGATATTGCATGGTGAATCCGGCGTTTCCCATAGTACTGTCCAGATGTGTGATCGCGTGGCAGGAGGTGCAGGACAGGCCGGCACGGGCCTCCGGCGTATCGATCTGCTCTTTGATGGGCCGGTCGAAGCGGCCATTGAAGAAGACTGCATGATCGTGGCAGCCGGCGCACCACTTACTGGGCTGTGTCCCAATCACGCTTTGCATATATTCGATCGACTTGCGGTAGAACTGGTTATTGAACGAGGCGAAATGGTGCATGGAACTCTTCCACTGCTCGTAGATATCCTTGTGACAGCGGCCGCAAGCTTCCGAGTCCATAAAAAAGTTCGAAGGAATGATGCCGCCCACATTGGTCTTGGCCGACGAGGGAAAAAACGGCGACTTTGGACCGCCGCCCTCCTCGTTCATGGAGGCAGGCACAATGAGAGGATTGCGGATTCGATCATCCGCGTTGGGCCGCGCCTTGCGATAAAGCGCGGTGGCTCCGGGGAAGATTACCAGCAGCGCCAGGCAAGCGGCATAAGCGTTGCGAAAACTCTTACCGGTGCGGCGCAGGACATAGGGAAGAAAGGCCAGCAGGGCCAGCGCCGCGACGATGATATGCGCCTGCAACACCGCCCGATGCGGCGTGGTGTTTCCGCGCACGGCGAGGAAGATACCCGCCAGCGCGGCCACCAGAAACAGCGCGCCCGCCACGCGCATCTCCCGGATGAACCAGAGCAGCAGGATCGCCAGGGCCGTCCCCAGTACCAGATGCAGCACAACGTTACTCATGTAAAAAATGGTGGGGGAAGCGAACGCCGCGATATAGGCCGTGTTAATCAGCAACAGCACCAGCAAGACGCCGGCGAACCGGACGAGTTTCTCGTGTTTCATTGTGGTCACCCAGAAGCGATGGTTAGCAGCATATCATTCAAGCAGCCTGCGAGCCTATAGCATTTTCAGACTAATATTTCTCTGTTAGTGTCGGTTGCAGACCACCAGCAGATCGCTCAGGTGGCGCTCTCAGCGATTCCATGCGAGCCATCCTCCTGAGCCATTCCGACGACGCCGATGGCACTCTGGAAGAGCATTTACTCGTGTTCGATTATGGGACTAGGTTCGTTTGGTAATTCCGGGTGGTGCATGTTCGGGAGGTTCTGGAGTGCGGTCAACAGTTCAGGTGTAAGTGATTTTAGTGTCTGCGAGATAGACCCGATACGGCGGCGCAGGTCCTGGAAAAAGCCGGGGTTATCCAAGCGATAAGGCCGCCGCGATTTGACGCGGTCCGGAGTACGCCTTCGGGGCGCGCGCCAGGAGGAGTCCGTGCGGCAGCGAATTCGCAGAAATGAGGAGCTTGTCATCCTAATCACATTCTAGGCCGAAGGTGTGCAACAGAGGCCTTAAGTGCCTGTTTTTCAGATCTATAAGGGTTGTGAACGCTGGGATGGCGAACCGGAATTCCGGGCGCGCGCCGCATGATGGCAGGCGAAACCGCCTGCCCTACATTGCAAGAATGTAGGTGGGGTGTGTCTAGTGCATCTCGATTATTGACACCCGGACCGCACCGCCGCTACACTCGCTCAATCTGCTCAGAAGGGGGTTGGGAGTTAGTATGCGTACAATTGTCTGCGCTATGGCAGTCCTGGGTGTCTGCGTCCACTTAGCGGCCCAGACGGACGGCGCCGATCCGCTGCATATCGGATCGGTGACTGTCTCGGGAACGATTCACGAGCGTTACGAAGACTGGAATTTCTTCCCGTCCAAAGGCGAGAGCGACTATGGATATTCCGGGTCGCTGCTGCGGCTGATGTTTAGCCAGCAGGAACAGCATTACGACTGGACCTTCGAACTCGCCGCGCCGATTCTGCTGGGTCTTCCGAATCATGCGGTGCAGGCCGCGCCGCAGGGGCAACTGGGCTTGGGAGGTTCCTACTATGCGGCTAACTCCAGTAAGCAAAATTCGGCGTCTATTTTCGCGAAACAGGCCTATTTGCGCCTGAAGGGCGAACACTCCAACGTCCGCTTCGGCCGCTTCGAATTCACCGATGGCGGCGAGGTGACGCCCAAGGACGAGACACTGGCCATCGTCAAGCGGGATGGCATCTCCCAGCGGCTGATCGGTACCTTCGGCTTCTCCGACGTGCAGCGCAGCTTCGATGGCGCTCAGTACAATTATTCCAACGGTTCCTGGAATCTCACCGCATTTAGCGCGGTGCCCGACCGCGGCGTCTTCCAGGTGGATGGCTGGGGTTGGGTGAAGACGCCTGTAACTTATCTGGCCCTGACCAAGCAAGCTGCTTTCGGCGCCAGCCACGCCGAGTGGCGCGTGTTCGGCATCTATTACAACGACGACCGGCCGGTGGTGAAGACCGACAACCGCACCGCGGCTGCCCGCAGTCACGACTTTGGTGGAATCGACATCGGCACTTATGGTGGGCACTATATTCAAGCGATTCCGACGGCCATCGGCACATTCGACTTACTCGGCTGGGGCGCGCTGCAGAACGGAACATGGGGCTTGCTTACACAACGCTCGGGAGCCGGCGCGGTGGAGGTTGGCTATCAACCGGCCATCGTGAAGGCTGTGCGGCCCTGGCTGCGGGGCGGCTACTTCTATTCGACCGGCGACGGCAACCCCAACGACAACGTCCACGGCACCTTCTTCGCCATCCTGCCTACGCCGCGCGTGTACGCCCGCTTCCCATTTTTCAACGAAATGAACAATCGCGATTTGTTCGGCGAACTGATGCTACGGCCGCACAAGAACCTGACTCTCCGCTCCGACATACACGGATTGTGGCTCGCCAACAGCCACGATCTCTGGTACTCCGGTGGCGGAGCTTTTCAGCCGTGGACTTTCGGGTTTAACGGCCGGCCATCCAACGGCGCTACCGGTCTGGGGACCCTATACGATATCAGCGCCGATTATCAGGTAGTCCGCCCCTTGTCGCTGGGGCTGTATTTCGGATATGTGCGCGGCGGCGCGGTTGTGGCCCACATCTTCCCCGGCAACCCCAATGCCAAGCTCAGCTTTATCGAAGCGAATTATCACTTCTGAGGCCGCTCCGGACTCACCATCTGCCGTAAGTGAGTTTCCATTTCCTGGGGCGTGAAGCCAAAGGGTCCGGGTCCCGATTTGTAGACGATCCGCCCACCCGCCGCAATCACATAGAGACGGTCCGGCCAACCCATGTATACCCCCTCGGTACGATCGTCTATACCGTCGATTAGCGCCGGTATGCGAATGCCCAGCTTCCGCACGCACTGGCCGGCATTTTCAAAACGTTCGCCGTCTGTGCGGGGGGAGTACAGCAAAACGTGGTCCCGCTCGTTCGACGGCATTTGCCAAAGATCGATGGGATGCGCTTCCTTGATATAGACAATATAAAAAGCGGCGCGGTCTCTGTACTTGTCGTAGAGGGCATTCAGCACGGGAACCTCCCGGCGAAAGGGCGGTCAGGTATAGCTGCCGAAGATCAACACGACCGGCTTCGTGCGATATTCTTCTGAAATCCGTACGCGTCGCGAACGATCGACCGTGGACAAATCGAAATCCGGCGCTATGTCGCCGGGTCGCAGCACACCGGCGCGCACCTTCATCCAGATGGGCTCGAACGGAAGGACCGCCATCGCCACGCCGGGCACATGGCGCATGACCGCGCCGAAGCGGTCCAGTGGCTGCCGCATGAGCCAATAGAGCGTGGCGGTCAGCCCTGCGTAGAGCAATAGACAGGCGACCGCTATTATCCCAGTAACTCTCCAGAGACGCATCCGCCTATTGAGGATAGTCGAAGCTTTGGTGGTTAGCAATAGTGAGTATCTACTATTGCCCTACTTACAAGTGGGGCGGCCAATCATGGGCAGAATTCTGCCTAAATAGTGGGGCAGGCCCTTGGCCGGGGGACCCTCTGGGCCGGGTCCCTTGGACCCGCTTCTTGGTCCGAAATCGAGCCTTTGCGGAGAGAAAATGGCGGCCTGGGAGGCCGCCGCAGGCCGAGGGCCTGCCCCACTATTTGTGCAGAATCGCTTCACTGGCTAAAGCCTGAGCCACCTTACTCCGCATATTTCTGCGCGATGGGAAAGCGGCGTCCGATGCCGAAGGCCTTCGAGGTAACCTTCAGTCCCGGCGCGGCCTGCTGCCGTTTGTACTCGTTGCGGTCCACCTTATTGACGATGTCCGCTACGGTTTCCAGCGGCAGGCCCAGGTCCTGCGCGATCTGCCGAGGGGCCTGGTATTCTTCCACGTAAGCGCGCAAAACCTGGTCCAGGATTTCGTAGGGCGGCAGCGAATCGCTGTCTTTCTGGTTAGGGCGCAGCTCCGCGGAAGGCGGCTTCTCGAACACGCTCTCCGGAATGGCGCCCGGATGCCGCCGGTTGGCGACCCGCGATAGATCGTAGACCAGCGTCTTGGGCACGTCGCTGATCACCGCCAACCCCCCGCACATGTCGCCGTACAAAGTGCAGTATCCCACCGCCAGTTCGCTCTTGTTCCCGGTGGTCAACACCAGCGCGCCCCACTTGTTGGAGAGCGCCATCAGGGTGACGCCGCGCAGACGCGCCTGCAGATTCTCTTCGGTGACATCGCGCCGCGCACCCGCAAACAACGGATCGAGCACCTTCAGGAACTGCTCGTAGACGGGTGTGATGGGCGCGATTTCGAACCGGATCCCCAGATTCGATGCCAAGGCGCGCGCATCGGCGACGCTGCCCTCCGATGAAAATGGTCCGGGCATGCCCACGCCGGTGACGTTCTGCGCGCCCAACGCATCCGCTGCGATCGCCGCCGTGAGCGAGGAATCGATGCCCCCGCTGAGCCCGATCAGCACGCGCGCGAAGCCGCATTTGCGGATGTAATCGCGCGTGCCCACCACCAGCGCCTCATACACGGCTTCGCATTCGTCCGCCAAGGTCTGGTGGCACTCGCCCGCGCCGGAATCGGAATCGAACGTCACCAGATCTTCGGCGAAGGAAGCGGCGCACGCCGCCACGCGCCCCGTGGCGTCCATGGCGAAGCTGGTGCCATCGAAAACCAGTTGATCGTTGCCGCCCACCTGGTTGACATACACGACGGGGATACCGTGGCGGCGCGCGGTGGCTTCGAAAATCTCATTTCGTAAAGCGCGCTTGCCCATGTGGTACGGCGATGCGTTGATGCTGATGAGGATCTCGGCGCCGGAATGCGCCAGTTCCTGCACGGGGTCGCGGCGATACAAAGGGCGCTCCCAGAGCTGTTTGTCGTTCCAGGCATCTTCGCAGATGGTGAGCGCGATTTGACGGCCATCCAGAGCGAGAATCGACTGGCTCTCGGCGGGAACGAAATAGCGGGCCTCATCGAAGACGTCGTAGGTGGGCAGGAGCATCTTGGTTTGCCGAAAGAGGATGCGCCCGCCTGCCAGCACGGCTGCGCTGTTGGTGGCGCGTTTGCCTGTGTGTGACTTGGAGGGACCTACGTATCCGGCGACCACGGCCAGCGGAAGCGCCGCGGTCTCGGCCGCCAAACGCTCCAACTGCTGGGTAGAGCGCTCCACGAAGGTGGGCTTTTCCACCAGATCGCGCGGCGGGTAACCGGTAACAGAGAGCTCCGGAAAAACCACCATCTGCGCGCCCGTCGCGGCGGCGTCACGCGCGGCGCGGATCATGCGGTCTACATTGCCAGTGAGATCGCCGACCGTGGTGTCGATCTGAGCCAGCGCGATTTTCATCGTATGACAATATTATCGTCGATACGCTGCGTGCAAGCTGGCGCCCTGTTCAGAGGTTGTAGTGAACGGCGGTCGGCACCCGATTGGTGTCCACCGCTTTGATTCCAGTCAACCGTTCGAGCGCGGCCAGGAATTCCCGATATTCGGTGTGGTTCAGCTTCAACAGTACTTGCGCGCCCGAGGCTGTTCCGTTGGCGCCATTCCAGGCCACACCAATGTAGTAGGTTTCGATTTCGCCCAGGTGCATCAAGGGAACCACATCCAAAACGGAGGCTCCCAAGCGGCGATGCACTTCCGTGCCGCATGAAATTTCCGTAATGCTCTTGAGCGGTACTGCGATGCGACGGCTGTGTTGCATGAAAACCACTTCATCCCTGCCGAGCGCGGCGCGGATCTTGTTATGATTCAACGGCAAACTGCCGCCGGCGTACGTTACGGGGTACGCAATGCCGGCTTGCTCGGCGAGGGCGGCAGCCGGAAGCAAAGCTATAGATAGAAAAGCAAATAGATGCCAGGGTCTCATAGGACGGTTTAATTGAGGATCTTCTTATCCTAAGATGCTGCGGAGTCCCCAGAGGTTACACAAATGAACCACCGGAAGGTGGAGGGAAATGGCGGCCTGGGAGGCCGCCGCAGGCCGAGGGCCTGCCCCACTATTTACGCAGACCCACCGACGACACTAAAGTAAGGTTTCTAGCGCCGTTCCCGGCGGGCCGGTTCGACGTGGCGCTCCACGCGCGGTCCGGCGGGCCGCGCTCTGGGCACTGCGTAGGAGTGCACGTAACGGTCGCGGTTCACCCAGGTGCGCTCCCATGGACGATGGTCGAGCAGGATCGAATGCGTGCGCCATCCCAGCACCGGTCCGGCCCAGCCGAACGGCGCGAATGCACCCACATAAATGCCCGGTCCGAAGGTGATACCTGCGCCCACGAAGAAACCTGGCCGGCGTGGCGCGAAAACGATCAGCGGATCGTAAAACGGCACGCACACGTAGCCCGGATTGATAGGCAGAATCTCAATGTCGCCCGGACCGCCATCCATCACCCGGAATTGCGCATTGCTTTCCAGATAACCGTAGTCCGTAGCCTTCTGCCGCATGCGCTGCACCGCGTCCATTACATCGGGACGCTGGGCCAGCACCGCATTGCCGAGCGCCTGCGTCCAGCCCTGATCGCGGGCCATCATGTCGAGCACCGACGGGAAGGGCAACAGCGCCATCACGCTGGGATCGAACTGGAGATTGTCCTCGTAGATGGCGCGCGACAATTCGTCGCCGTGCAGATAGGTATGCTGGGTGGCCCAGCCCGCGGCATCGGGTATTTCGTTCGAGTAAGTAGAACCCGTGAGCACCTGTGCCAGCAGCGGATCGGGATAGAGCGCGATGCGTTCCACCAGTTGATCCAACTGTTGCGGAGCCATGAGCGGCGGCGCTTGCTGCGGATAGGGTTGCGCCTGCGGGTAGCCCTGCTGCGCCGGCGGGTACCCCTGCTGCGCCGGCGGATAATTTTGTTGTGGCGGCGGATAGCTTTGTTGTGGCGGTGGGTATCCTTGCGGCGCGGGAGGCGGACCCTGTGCCGCGGCCGCCACGCACATAATACCCGCCATCGCGCTTGCCCAAAGAATGGTCTTAATCGACATAGAAATAATCATTGCTCCGTTAACACAGGCATCCGCCTGCGAGCCGTGCCTGCCTTACCGCCTCCAGCCCCAGCCGCGTCCCCAATACCCACGGCCCCAATAGAAGCCCAGTCCGGGTCCCCAATAGTAAGAATAACCATAGGCGTACGCAGACGGATACGGGTAACCATAGCCGTAACCCGGCCCGGGTGTGCGATATTGCGCGTCGTAAGGCCGCTCGTAATCGCCCGGACCCACCCAGCGGAAAGCCTGCGGCGCCGCCCCGGTGGAGATTGCTATGGGAGCTTCGACCCGGAATGTGAGGATCTGCTCGGGATAGAGCAGCGTGGGGCGTCCACGAGTCACCAGCACGCCGACGATTCCTACCAACGCGCCCGCTCCGGCGCCAATGGCAGCGCCCCTGCCCCAATCCGCGGCGGCGCCGATGGCGGCGCCAGTCGCCGTAGTTGCGCCCACGGCGCCCACGTCGCGGCCCACCGATGTGGGGCCATTCTTATTGAATAATTGCGTTTGAATCGGTGCAGGCTGACCGTCGGATAGCGTTAAGTCGGTCAGTTGTACGCCCAGCCGCGAGACGCCTTCGACGCGGCCCGCCTTCTTGGCTTCTACCACCTTCCCGCCAACCGTTTGCCCGCGTTCCGCAACTACCACGCCGTCTACCACCACAGGCTTCGCTAATGTAGCGGAAAAGGCGTCGCCGGTCTGATTCCGGTCGGACGACAAACCCTGATTCAGACGCACCGTAATAAATGTGCCGGGTTTGAGCGTCAACTTGGCGGGGACAGGACCGCGATCGGGATATGCAGCGGGTGGATAGCCGGACGGATGTGGATAAGTGCCGGGATATGGATACTGTTGGCCCGGATAAGGCGCCTGGCTGGGGTAGGATCCCTGGTTCGGGTAAGGTGCCTGGCTCGGGTAAGGGGTCTGAGCCGGGTAAGGCGTTTGAGCCGGGTAAGGCGTTTGAGCCGGGTAGGGAGCCGGCGGTTGACCCTGAGAATAATTCGGGTCCATGGTAGCCTGCGGAGCGGCGCCGGCCGGGGCCGTCGTCTCCGCCGGCGGCGTTGCTTGAGCCGCCGTACCCTGCGGCGGATCGCCGACCTTGCGCCACTCGCCGCTGGGCGGGGCGCTCTGCTGCTGGCCGTCGGGTGGCGCAGCGGGCTGCTGGTCTTGCGCCAAAAGGGCGCCCGACGCAACCAATAAACTGAATGCAACCGTACAAACGGTGAAACGAACAGGCCTGGGATTGGGATTCATAAATAGCTGCCTCATAGTGTCACGACGGACTGTAACATGCACTCGTTTCGCCAATTCCAAAATGGCGCTAAGTGCCTGAAATCATGCGATCAACCACGGCTGTTTCCTGGCTGGAAAGCACCGCCGCTGGTGTATTTCAGCCACTAGAAACCTTTGCTTTCCGGTGGTAGTCTAAGACACAGGTGATTTATGCGAAAAACCCTAATTTTGTTTGCATGTTTGCTTTTGGCTAGCGTGGCATTTGCCGCTCAGGGCCACGGCGGCGGCGGAAGTCATGGAGGCGGCGGCGGTGGTGGTCACGCGATGAGCGGCGGCGGCCACTATGGCGGCGGGGCGTACGGGGGTGGAGCTAGGGGCTACAGCTACGGTGGTCGTGGCTATGGCGGTGGGTACGGCTATGGCGGTTATGGCTACCGTGGCGGCTACGGCTATCGCGGTGGTTGGGGCTACGGCGGCTGGGGCGGTTGGGGCTATGGCTTCGGTTGGCCGGGATACTACGGCTATCCCTACTACGGATATTATAGTCCGTATTATTCCGATCCCTACGATTACCCTTCTCCCTACGCGTATGGGAGCCCTTACGGATATTATTATCCGAATGCGTATGTGTACGGCAGGCCTGGTCCGGCTGTTGGCGTGGTAGTCGGTGCCGGCGGGTGGCGCCATTTCGGCCGCTAGATTGTTGGAGCCAAAGGCGGGCTGGGGCGTCGCCCCATAAGCGCTAACTTAGAGGCTTGGCCATCGTGGCGTACGCACTCGTGCGCGGCGCGACGCCACTCTTGGCGACGCTATGCGACTTTTGTTCGCAGGGCGCACCGACCCTGTATGCCCACACAGGCGGTTGCCTCACTCTTATCCCGCAGATCGTTGGTTGTTCATCACATGGCACTTGTATGGCAGCCTGCCCGCATCTCAGTACCCCATGCCCCACAACGCCTGGGCGGGCCAGGCCTTCGTGTGGATTGACCGCCCATTAGGCCGGGCCTCCATCCGGCCCGGTCTTTCTCCGGCAGCAGGCCGTTGCCCAACTGGTGCGCGACTCGATTCACCGCGGCGTGCAACTCGGACATTATCAGCTTGGTGCGTTTGTCATTATGGCCAACCATGTACAGGTTCTGCTGTGGCCGCTGATCGATCCCCGCCATCCGCTGAAGTCCCTGAAAGGCTACAATAGACCACCGCTGTACCGGCGGTGCATCTCAAACTGTACCGCGGCTGTACAATTAACAGCCTGAAAACAGGAGTCATAGACGAGCGCCTGTCCCGGCTGGCATGGTCTGCTTCCAGGGGTGTTAAACTCGCGTATGGCCCGGCCAAGGTGAAAGATCTGTGGACCCGAAAGACCACGCGCCCCAAATCCTTCAATTCGGCGTCTTCGAAGTCGACCTCGCACAGGGCGAACTGCGTAAACACGGCCAAAGGATCAAGCTGCAGGAGCGGCCCTTCCAACTGCTGGCGGCGTTGTTGCAGCGGCCCGGGCAAGTGGTTACGCGCGACGAATTGGCCCGAAAATTGTGGATCGACACGCTCGTGGATTTTGACAATGGCCTCAACATCGCCGCCAAAAAAGTACGGGAGGCGCTGGATGACGACGCTGCCACCCCGCGCTATGTAGAGACGCTGCCGCGGCGCGGATATCGCTTCATCGCGCCCGTGCAAGCACGCATCATTCCGGCGGCCGAGGCGCCCACCGCAGGCATGCCGAAGCCGGAAACGGAACCGGCCATCGAGCCGCCTCACGAGCCGGTACCCGCTTTCCCGCGCCGCCGTGCGATCTACGTCCGTAGTATTGCCTTGATCATCGTCCTGTTCGTGGTCGTGCGAGTTTACTGGCTGGCTACTTCTGTACAGCCCGCGCGCCTGTTGCAGGCGGTCCAACTTACCCAAGCCGGCCGCGCCGAATACAACGACGGCGTCGCCAGCGACGGCTCCCGCGTGTATTTCACCGAACGCGAAGGGGGCAGCTGGTCGCTGGCCCAGGTATCGGTGCTGGGTGGAAATCCCCAACCGCTGCCGTTGCAGATCCCCAATCCCGACATCCTGGATATCTCACCGGACCGGTCTAACCTGCTGGTAGCCGGAGGAACCGGAATCGATCCCGACCGTCCGCTGTGGCTGGTCCCCACGGTGGGCGGTTCACCGCGCCGGGTGGGTGATGTGCTGGCGCGCGCGGGCGCCTGGTCGCGCGATGGAAGCCGGATTGTCTTCGCGCGCGGCTCAGCGTTATTTCAAGTCAACAGCGACGGCACCGGTTCCCGCAAACTGCTGGACGTGCCGGGTGTGGTCGGCACCATTCGCTGGGCGCCCGCGCCCGAGCGGGAAGTGCTGCGTTTCTCCGTTCTGAGTCCGGGCACAAAACCATATTCGTTGTGGCAAGCCGCTCCCGACGGCACGGACCTTCGCCGCCTGCTGCCGCAGTGGAATCCCGCAACCATGGCGCCCGACGGCGACGACTGCGGAACCTGGGCGGCCTCGGGAAAATACTTCCTGTTCCGGTCGCTCCGCGGCCGGGTCGCCAGCGTTTGGGCCATGCGCGAGAATCGCACCTTCCCGCGCGCCGCCGAGGGTCCGCCCGTGCAGCTCTACTCCACACCGATGCAGTTTGCATCCTTGGCTCCTAGCCCGGACGGCAAGCGGGTTTATTTCGCCGCCGGCCAGGAGCGCCGGGAACTCATGCGCTACGACGCCGGTCACAAGCAATTCTTGCCGTTTCTCACCGAGGCCGCCGGCCGATGGGCGAGTTTCTCAAGAGACGATCGGTGGGTAGCCTATGTGACAGTGCCCGATAACACGCTGTGGCGCAGCCGTCCCGACGGCAGCCAGCGTCTCCAACTCACTCCGCCCCAGCTCTCCGCGTATCAACCCCGATGGTCGCCGGACGGAACGCGCATCGCTTTTGCCGGCGCGCACGTCGGTCAAACCAGCAAAGTGTATGTGATCTCATCCAACGGCGGCGCGCCAGAGGCGGTCACTTCCGATCTTTTTACCGACGGAGACCCCAGTTGGTCGCCCGACGGAAACTCCCTGTTGTTCGCGCGCGCCCTTCCCAACGGCGCATCCGGGCAAGCGGGGCTCTACGTTATGGACTTGAAGACGAAGAAGACCACGCTGCTCCCGGGATCGGAGGTCCTGGCGCGGCCCGCGTGGTCGCCGGACGGACATTTCATCGCCGCCACGAACCGCGTGGGAACGCAAATTTTGCTGCTCGATCTTCGAACCGGTCAGTGGACGCCGCTGGCGTCCGGCGAAGGACTGGGCGTTCCGTTTTGGTCTCGAGACAGCAAGTATGTTTTCTACCAGGAGGTCTTGGGAGGGGCCGAACAGCCCATCTACCGCGCCTCAATCGCCAACCGTCGCAAAGAAGAAGTGATGAGTTCACGCCAGATTCCGCAGTCCAACGCGGTCGGCTTTCTGCTGGTCGGCCTGGCGCCGGGCGATGGCCCCATCGCCACCGTGATCCACACGAATTCGGATGTCTATGCGCTGGAAGTGGAATTGCCGTAGACACCAGCACCGGTTACGAGCATCGTAATGACAGGGACGGCGCGGCAAGCCGGACCTTTTGGTGCTCCGATAATTCTCGCGTGTGGTTCGCGGGCCGATAATGAAGACGGGGAGGGAAGATGAATATCGACTTGGGAGATCTCGATCCTGGAATTCGCGAGGCGGTACGGATTTTGAGGAATTCGGGAATCGACACGCTGTCATCTTGCCAGGGGCGCAACGACCCTGGGTATCGTCCGACTCGGGATGGAGAGCACCATGGCGACTGGCCATACGTTACAATCAACGGAACCGCAGCCGATGCGTTCATTGCGCTCGGTGTGGCGATACGGGAAGGACTGGCTGTGCGGTCGATTGAGCAAAGTTGGTTCGTTTATCCTGAGGCCCCATGTGTCCCCATAGGGCCTCAGTGGCGAATTACCTTTTGGCGGAAGTGTTCATCGACCTTGGGCATTCAGCCTAGCGCAGTCATCGCACAGCCGGTAACCTCCCGTACCGGGGCGACGTTCCCATGAGGGGATATCGCGTCCAGGCGGGCAAGCGCTGTTGTTGTGATGCACCCGTTGAGATGCGGGCTTCTGCACTTCGTTGACCGAGTAGAACTCGGGCGCTCTGGGCATATCATTTCACCTCCTTTCTGTCCATAAGTTGAGATTTGTACGCAGCATAACGTCATGCCACGCACTTATCCTTGGATGTCTTCATATGTAATAGCGTAAATGTCCGGGCAATAATAGGTAATCAGGTCTTGGCCACCTAACTCTTCGACTATGCCGCGCGCTTCAAGCTGTTTAAGATCAGATCGTGCCGTAGGGTATGTTACCTCAAAAAGATCTTTGTATTGCCGCACACTAATCACCGGACTATCAAATAGGCCATCTACTAGCTTGGATAAACGAACACTTCCGCCTTTTAGTCGCGCGTGAAAGTCACGATGCAGCTTCAGTAATCTGTCACACCGTTTTTCCGCATCGACCGCCTGAACGATCACTCCTTGCAGGCAAAAGTCTAGCCAGTGCTCCCAAGCCCCATGGGTGCTGACAGCTAAAAGGAGATCCATGTACTCCTTTTTGTTGTTTTCGAAGAATGCGCTCATATATAGCCACTGATTTGATAAGAGGCACCAGTCGGCGATTGTGAGCGAAAGCAAAAGCCTACCAACGCGTCCATTACCGTCCCTGAACGGGTGGATAGTTTCAAATTGGTAATGGGCCAAGAAAGCCCTTACAAGCGGATCATAGTCTCCTGGCGTGCATAGATATTTCTCAAAATCGCCCAACAGCGCATCCAAACATTGTGGAGGTGGCGGGACAAAACGAGCAGGCCAGCCAATTTGATTCTGTATGGTGCGAAACTCCCCAGGCCGTTGGTCTGATCCACGTACCCCGTTCATCAACATTGCGTGCAGATCTCTTATCAGTCTTAAAGACAACGGCAACTCACTTTGTTGGTCAAGCCTAAGTCGCAAAGCTCGGTTGTAGTTAAAGACTTCTCTGAATGCATTGGCCGGATCATGCGCCGATACGGGGTAACGAGGATCCGCTTGAAAGAGCACCTGCTGTTTGGGATCAGTGATTGTGCCTTCCAGGCGAGATGACAACTGCGCTTCGCGCTGTTGTAGAGGTTTGAGAAGTATCTCTGGATTAGGCAAGTGCCTGCCAGTGCCATCCAAACTCGAAAGGAGGCGTCTGGCGTCAAGGAGCTTCTGCCACAGACCTTGCGGCCACTCCCATTTCGGCGGAAGCGAATTTGGTACGAATGCATACTGTCCGCCTGACAACTGCCCGCTGATCGGTACGAGTTGTCCCGGCATCGACGCGGTGAACTCTTTCGGGTCCATACATTTTACTGTACCCGATTTCATTAAAGAAATCAAGTAAAAATTTTACTGTTATCTTTACCGTTGCTGGAAACGTATTAAGAATCAAGGTCTTGAAAGCAAACTCCCGATAACGGCTGGAACCTCTACCGGGGCCGAAATCCAGACAAGCCGTACGGAGTCTCCAAACCCAGCATCGCGCTTCCCGCCCCTCCACAACTGCGATAATCAAATTTCATGGATGCACCGGTCGCGATCGTCGGAGGTGGCATTTCGGGCCTTTCGGCTGCCTATTACCTGGCCAAGGCCGGCGTTCCATCCACCATCGTCGAGGCACGCCCCCGTCTCGGCGGCGTCATTCAGACCGCGCATGTCGCCGGCTGCGTGATTGAAGGCGGCCCCGACAGTTTCCTCTCCATGAAGCCCGCTGCCATGGAACTCATCCGGGAAGTGGGCCTCGCCGATGAAGTCGTCGGTTCGAACGATCATCTGCGCATAACATACGTTTGGAAGGGTGGCCGGCTGGTGCCGCTGCCGGACGGACTGCAGCTTATGGTGCCCACCAAGCTGGTTCCGCTGCTCACCACCCGGCTGCTGACCTGGCCCACCAAGTTCCGTATGGGGATGGAGCTATTCCACCCGCCTGGCCGTCATCCGGAAGACCAATCCGTCGCGGAATTCGTCACATCGCATTACGGCGCCGAAGCGGTGGACTACCTGGCTGAGCCGCTGCTCTCCGGGATCTATGGCGGCAGCCCCAGCGCGTTGAGCATCACCAGCGTGCTGCCCCGTTTTGTGGAGCTCGAAGCCAAGTACGGAAGCCTCACCAAAGGCGTGCTCGCGGAACTCAAAGCCAATAAGGCCCAAGCCAAGAAGTTGCCTCTGTTTCGCACGCTGAAGGGCGGCTTGGCCCAACTCACAGAAACTCTGGCCGCCCGCGTGGAAGGCCATGCCACCATCCTTCACCGGCGCGCCGTAGCGGTCGAACGTACAGGGGGTGGATTTCGTATCCGGCTGGAGGACGGCTCGCTCGAATGCGCGCAACTGATTCTGGCGTGCGAAGCCCACAACGCCGCCATACTCGCCCGCAACCTCGACCCCAGCCTGGCGGATCTGCTGGCCGGCATCCCTTACAGCTCATCCATGACTGTCGCGCTGGCTTTCCCGGACAGCGCCTTCCCTAAGCCGCTGGCGGGTTTTGGATTTCTGGTCCCCAAGCGCGAGCGCCGCCGGCTGGTGGCGTGTACCTGGGTGGGCACCAAGTTTTCACACCGCGTGCCGGCCGGAACCACGCTGCTGCGCTGTTTCCTCGGCGGCATGGACGACGCCGGCATTCTATCGGAAAGCGACGACGCCGTCACTGCCACGGTGGTGCGCGAACTGCACGAAATAGTGGGATTCGATGCCCCCCCTAACTTCTCGCGCATCTTTCGTTGGCCCCGCTCCATGGCCCAGTACACGGTCGGTCATCCGCGGCGCCTCGGCGAAATCGAGGCGCGGTGCGCCGCCATTCCCGGCTTGCAACTAATAGGCAACGCATACACCGGCATCGGCATACCGGACTGCATCCGCATGGGAAAGCAGGCCGCGGAATCTATTTCGAAAGTGTTGTGCCCGGTTTGATCCACTCACTCACATGAAATTCCCACTCATCGCGTGCGGCGCGTTCGCTGCGCTCTTCGCGCTCTCGGCCGCGGACCCGGCGGCCAACCCACTGCCAGGCATGCCACCTGTTCTGGACAAACATGACATCTACTCCGCCGACGCGGCTGGAGATGTCAGCCCGGGGGTGCGAAAGTTCCCATCGCTGATCTATGTGCCTAATAGCGGTAGTAACAGCGTGGACGTCATCGACCCAAAGACTTACAAAATCATACGCCACTTTCGCGTGGGCCGGCAGCCGCAGCATGTCACCCCATCCTACGATCTGAAGAAACTCTGGGTGCTCTGCGACTTAGGCGACAGTATCACGCTCATCGATCCGGCCACGGGCAAGAAAGGCCAGACCCTGAAGGTCAAGGATCCGTATAACATGTATTACACGCCCGACGGTAAGTATGCCATCGTGGTGGCGGAACGCATTCATCAGCTCGACTTCCGCGACGCGCAAACCATGCACCTGGAGAAGTCCGTTCCGGTGCCATGCCGCGGCGTGGATCACATGGATTTTTCGGCCAATGGGCGCTATTTGATCGCCAGTTGTGAATTCAGCGGCAAGGTGGTGAAGGTGGATGTGGAAAGCCAGACCGTCGCCGGAAGCCTGGACCTGCCCGGCGGCGGCATGCCCCAGGACGTCAAGCTCTCGCCGGATGGCGAAGTGTTTTACGTCGCCGATATGCAAGCCAACGGCGTGCATCTGGTGGATGGCGAGCGCCTGCGCAACCTCGGTTTTCTGCCCACCGGCAAGGGCGCGCATGGCCTCTACGCCAGCCGCGATTCCAAGGTGCTGTATGTTTCCAATCGCGAGGAGGGCAGCATTTCATTGATCGACTTCGCCTCCCGCAAGGTGGTTCACAAGTGGGAAATCCCGCACGGCACGCCGGATATGGGTGGCGTCTCCGCGGACGGCAAGGTGCTCTGGCTTTCGGGCCGCTATAGCCGCGAAGTGTACGCCATCGATACGGGCGATGGCCATCTGCGCGCCCGCATCCACGTCGGCAAGGGTCCGCACGGCTTGTGCGTGTATCCCCAGCCGGGCCGCTACTCGCTGGGCCATACCGGTGTGTTCCGGTAAGATTGCACAGGATATTTACAATTCCTTTGCACGCTCCGGCCCGCCTGCCTGCCATACTGATGGCAGGTGAATCATGACAGTAAAATACTCCGGCGCCCTGGCGATTGGCCTGGCTATTGGAATGATATGTACAGCCGCGTTGATGCACGCGCAATCCATCTTCCAGGTGGTGCCGACTCCCAATGGCCATCATGGCGTCAGCAACAATAGTCTGAGCGCCGCGGCGGCTTCGTCGCCCTCCGATATCTGGGGGGTGGGCCAGACCACGATTCATTTCGACGGCTCCACTTGGACCGCGTTCAATGCGCCCATGATCAATGGCGACAACACCAGCAATCTGAACGGAGTGGTGGACATTTCGCCCACCGAGGCATGGGCCGTCGGAGTGGTCAATACCGGCGAAGCCAATCCCGGACAAGTCATCGAACAGTGGAACGGTACCGCATGGAGCGTCTACTCCGGGCCCACATTCAACCCCGGCGACGAGCCCTCGCTCTACGGGATGACGGCGGTCTCCGCCACCGACATTTGGGCGGTGGGCACCTTGCTGACGGGTACCACACAGAGCCTGGAAGCCCTCTTTGAGCACTGGGACGGCACTGCCTGGACCGCGCAAACCGGACAGTTCTACGGATTCATGCAAGGCGTCTCCGCGGACGCGGCAAACGACATTTGGGCCGTCGGGTACTCCGGCAATGTGACGTTTGCCCAGCACTATGACGGCACGAATTGGACCAAGTTCCGGACCCCCGACGTCGGCACCGGCCCGAACAGCCTGCACGGGGTTCTGGCGCTGGCCCCTAACAATGTGTGGGCGGTGGGTTACTCGACCGCCACGCTGAAACCGCCTCCGAACCAATATGAGGTTCCTACCAAGACGCTCATCGAACATTACGATGGGACCAGTTGGAGCGTGGTCCCCAGCCCTAACGTCGGGCCGAACAGCCAATATCAATCCAACCGCTTGTTGGGCATCACGGCCGTCTCGCCAGACGATATCTGGGCGTTCGGCTCGTACTTCGCCGCCAGCGGCTCGGAAAATCAGATGACGTTGGTGCTGCACTGGGATGGCACGAGCTGGACAATCGCCCCCAGCCCGAGTCCCGAACCCGGCAATTTCCTGGTGGATATTCTGTGGAGTGGTGTGGTGACGGCGCCCGGCAACGTGTGTATCATGGGGTCGATGGCTCCCGCTACCCAGGGCGAACCAGTGACCGCGACGTTTGTACTGCACACCACGGGCGGTTAGCCCGCTCTGTAATTGAACTTTCACGGATTTGTTGTCGAAAGCGGCATGGCCCAACCGTCATAATGACGGAGAAGAACAACTAATGGCAAACGCCTTCGTACACGTGGAACTCAACACAACCGATGTGGATAAAGCAAAGGCCTTCTACGGAAAGCTCTTTGAATGGACGCTGGAATACGTCCCCATGGGGGACATGGCTTACACTCTGATCAAAGTCGGTCAGGGGACCGGCGGCGGAATCATGCAGCACCCCATGCCAGGCGCACCATCGGCCTGGCTGGCTTACGTGCTGGTGGACGACGTTGCGGCCGCCACCGCGAAAGCCAAATCCCTGGGCGCGACGATCATAAGGGATGTCACCGAGGTGCCGAATACAGGATCGCTGAGCATCCTGATGGACCCGACTGGCGCCGTCCTCGGCCTTTGGCAAGCGAAGATGTAAGTTGAGCGGGGGCTTTGCGTCTGTCGAGCAGAGCCCCCGATCCTACGTCGATGCCGGTCACGGCGTATACCGGAAGGCCGTACCGAAGAAGTTGTCGCCTCCGTAGTAAGTGGTGCCG
>Ga0302325_10006556_pt1 | contig 26102 bp, 27 predicted proteins | sample Palsa_T0_2_FD_201948 | JGI IMG/M metagenome (GOLD analysis project Ga0302325, IMG submission 201948) | Peat permafrost microbial communities from Stordalen Mire near Abisko, Sweden - Palsa_T0_2 | ecosystem: Environmental > Terrestrial > Soil > Palsa > Peat permafrost | place: Sweden: Abisko... | reverse complement strand
TGCAGGCGTCGATAACGCCCAAGGATCACTTCTTGCAATCGAACATCTCTGCAAGCTGGGCAACCGCCGGATTGCTTTCATTGGCGGTGATCCGGTCGTCTCGACGGGTTACGAACGCATGGAAGGAGACCAGCGGGCATTGGCCCGATTAGGTCTACAATTTGATCGTCGCCTCGTTCTCCCCGCACCTCCGACGCGCCGAGGCGGCTATGATAGCGTGCAACGACTTCTGCAAATAGAGAATCGCCCAACGGCGGCTCTCTGTTTCAACGACGTCGTCGCGCTCGGACTCATCGAAGCTCTTCGCCAATCAGGCGTGCGAGCCGGCAAAGAATTTGGTGTTGTGGGCTTTAACAATGTGCCGGACGCAGCGCAAAGTCTTCCTGGATTGACCACTGTCGATACTTCCCCGCGGGAACTCGGTGAAACAGCCGCAGAATTGCTTCTCAAACGAATTGAACAACGTGATTCCCCGATCCGGAGCGTGATTCTTCAACCACGATTGATTGTCCGCCAGTCGTGCGGCGCCGATTCCCGGATCCAATAAACTATCCCTTATGGTGCACTCGAAAATCATCCCGATGGAACAAATCGGCGGGTTAATCGCGGACGGAGCGGTTGTGACCGTCAGTTCCTCGAGCGGTCTAGGATGTCCGGACGCTGCTTTGCGCGCCATCGGAAAACACTTTCTGGAAAAAGGGCGTCCCCGGGAGTTGACAACGCTCCACCCGATTGCGGCAGGCGATATGTACGGCATTCCAGGAATCGATCATTTGGCGCATCCCGGCCTCCTGAAACGAGTCATTGCCGGCTCGCTCCCGAGCGGCCCTTCGCATATGCCAAGTCCGAAGATCTGGCAGATGATTATCGACAACAAGGTCGAGGCGTACAATGTGCCGAGCGGCATCCTCTTCCATATGCATCGCGAATCGGCAGCCGGACGGCCGGGGATTCTGACGAAAGTGGGGATGGACACCTTTGTCGATCCGCGACGGAACGGTGCGCGGATGAACAACTGCACGGTCGAGGAGATCGTTCGCGTCGTGAACTTTGAAGGCGAGGAATGGCTGTTTTTCGCTTCGATCCCGCCGGACGTCGCGGTGATCCGCGCGACGACCGCCGATGAACGCGGCAATCTCACCATGGAGCATGAAGGGGCTTATCTTGGCGCCCTGGATCAAGCTTTGGCGGCGCGCAACAATGGTGGGATCGTCATTGCCCAGGTGAAACGGTTGACGGCGTTCGGGACCCTTCGGCCGCAACAGGTGCGAATCCCCGGCGTCCTGGTCGATCACGTCGTCATTGACCCCGACCAGCAGCAGACCACCCAAACCCTCTACAACCCGGCGATCAGCGGAGAGGTCTTTCGACCGCTCTGGGATTTCAAGCCAATCGATTGGGGCGTGGATAAAATCATCGCAAGGCGCGCCGCCCTGGAACTGTGCGAAGAGGATGTCGTCAACCTTGGCTTTGGCATTTGCGCGCTTGTCCCTCGGATCCTGCTGGAAGAAGGATTGCACGGCGAAGTGACTTGGGTGATTGAGCAGGGCGCAGTGGGCGGTATGCCGTTGCTCGGTTTTGCGTTCGGTTGCGCTTCAAACGCGGATGCAATCGTTGCATCGCCCGACCAATTCACTTTCTTTCATGGCGGCGGTTTTGACAGCAGCTGTCTCTCTTTCCTTCAAGTCGATCAACACGGAAATGTGAACGTCTCTCGACTCGCTTTGCGTCCGCACGTAACGGCCGGCTGTGGCGGATTCGTCGACATCACCGCTGCGGCCCGCGAGATCTTTTTTTGCGGGTATTTCAACGCCGGAGGTCTCGACCTGCGGGTCGAGGAGAGCCAGTTGCGGATCACTAAAGAAGGTAAAAATCAAAAATTTGTTCCGGAAGTCGAACATGTGACTTTCAGCGGCCGCAGAGCGCAGCAGCTTAAACAAAGGGTGTTGTATATCACGGAACGCTGTGTGTTGAGTCTTGAGCCGGAAGGGTTGACGGTTATCGAAATAGCCCCCGGCCTCGATTTGAAACGCGACGTTCTTGGGCAGGCCGGTTTTCCTCTTCGGGTGAGCGAGAACCTCAAGGTAATGGACAAACGGATCTTCCAATCAAAGCCGTTTGGGTTGAAATTGAACCCCAGAGCGCGAAAATCGCAGGAAGGCTTGGCCTCGTGAGATTTTAGCGCTACCTATGAAGGCTTACGATCTGGTGATTATTGGAACAGGAATGGGCGGCGGAACGTTGGCCTACGCATTACGTAATTCGGGTCGCAAAGTTCTTCTTTTGGAACGAGGGGATTATCTTCCGTCCGAACCGGAAAACTGGAACCCTGAGGCAGTCTTTGCCCAAAGGCGGTACAAACCAAAAGAGCAATGGTTCGACGAGAACGGCCATCCTTTTTTTCCCGGCGTCCATTACTTTGTCGGCGGAAATACGAAGGTCTACGGCGCGGCTCTTCCAAGATTGAGAGAAGAGGATTTCTCAGACGTTGAACATGAGGAAGGGATCTCCCCGGCATGGCCAGTCAGTTACGAGGAGTTTGAGCCTTATTATTGTCGCGCTGAACAGATGCTTTCCGTGCACGGCGAAGTCGGAGCCGACCCCACGGAACCGCCGCGCTCAGCGCCGTTCCCGTTTCCAGCGGTGCCTCACGAGCGGTATGTCGAACAACTTAAAACGCGGTTGGAACATCAGAGACTGCACCCGTATTTTCTGCCATTAGGAATCGACTTGCGACCGGGCGGAAGATGCGTCCGTTGCAAGACCTGCGATGGGTTCCCATGCAAGGTCCACGCAAAGTCTGAGGCGGACGTTTCTTGCGTACGCCCGGCGCTCGAATCGAGCAACATTGAACTCATGACTCGCGCTCTTGCCCGCCGACTCATCACAGACGGTTCCGGCAAAAAAATCACCGAAGTCGAAATTGAACGCGAGGACAAAACGATGCGCGTCAGCGCTGAGACATTTGTTGTCTCCTGCGGCGCGGTCAACTCCTCCGCTCTCCTGCTCCGCTCCGCGTCTTCGCTTCATCCGAACGGACTTGCGAATTCTTCCGGGCTCGTTGGCCGAAATTACATGGTTCACAACAACACGGCCTTGATGGCCATCAATCCACTCCGCATCAATCCAACCACCTTCCAAAAGACAATGGCGGTTAACGATTACTATTTTCGAGGCGAAGAGGGCCACCGATATCCTTTGGGGAATCTGCAACTTTTGGGAAAGTTGCAGGCCGGCATGCTCACGGCGAATCAGCGCTGGGTGCCTGAACCCGTGTTGCGCGCATTCGCCCACCGGAGCGTCGATTGGTGGGTGATGTCCGAAGATCTCCCCGACCCGGAAAGCCGAGTGATCCTTGGAGCAGGCGGAAGAATCGAAGTTCGTTACCGTCCGAACAATCTCCGCGCGCACAATCGGCTGATTCAAGCCGGCACACGGATGTTAAAACGAGCGGGTTTCCCGATCGTTCTGATCCAGCGCATGGGGATTGAAACCAACTCTCACCAGTGCGGGACCATGAGGTTCGGGACGGACGCGACAAAATCTGTGCTAGATCCTTTTTCCCGGAGCCACGACGTGCCGAACCTTTTTGTGGTCGACAGTTCATTTTTCCCATCTTCGTGCGCGGTGAATCCGGCGCTGACAATCGCTTCACAGGCGCTGCGTGTCGCCGATCACATCGAGGGCCGCTAACCATGGTTACCGAATTCTTACTGCACGGTTGTGCTTTGACGGCGCTTAACCTTGCGGAAGCGGCCACGCTCGATGCCCTGTTTGAACAACTCTTTCCGGCCGATGAGTATGGACCGGGTGCATCCTCGATCGGAGTTGTTCCGTATCTCGACCGCGCCTTAAGCGGCCCCTACGAGCGGCATCTCGAGACCTATCGGCTTGGGGTTTACGCTTTGGATGCCGAATCGATCCATCGCTTCGGTAAACCGTTCGCAGAAGCGGAGTCCCTCCAGCAGCAAGGATTGATCGCGGCGCTTGAGCAAGGTTCAGCGCCTAATTTCCGGGCGATCGACGGAAAAGCATTTTTCGAACTGGTGCGATCCCATCTTCAAGAGGGCCTGTTTGCTGACCCGGTCTACGGCGGCAATCGCAACAAGGCGGGTTGGCGCGTTTTAGGTCATCCTGGCGTTTGGATGGAAAATAGCGCGGAAGAAAACCTCTCTCAGAAGCCCGTGGACAAAGGGGGCGAGATTCGCTCGCTGGCAGACCTCACACTTTCGCGCGATGCAAAGCGGGCTGTCCGGGGATATGATCCCCACCGTGGAACCGCCGACCCGGCTGTTGACGTCGACATTCTCATTATAGGTGCGGGCTCTGTTGGCTCAGTTGTTGCACCCATTTTCGCTCGAGCGGGTTTGAAAGTTGTCGCGCTGGAACCTGGTCCATTTCGCACCCGAGCCGATTACCTCCCGGACGAACTTGGCGCGACGTACTATTGCCGCGCCAATCTGGGCCAGAAATTCTTGAGCGAGGTACCCCGGTGGCGGCGGAACGAAGGCGACCCGACGCAGGAAGCTACATTTTCTCTGGGCCGTATGATGAACAGCGTCGGCGGATCTGTCATCCATTACGGTGCGTGGTTGCGGAGATTTCACCCGCACCATTTGAAAATGCTGAGCCACGTCAAGAACCGGTGGGGCCTCTCCGTGCTCCCACCTGGATGCACCCTAGCCGACTGGCCGCTTACCTACGACGAACTCGAACCCTACTACACTCGTCTTGAGCAGGAAATCGGAATCGCAGGCGACGAATCGAACCCGTTCATCAAGCGAAGCAAACCTTTGCCGATGCCGCCTATGCGTGCGTTCCGTCTCGGCGAACTATACAGAGAAGCCACGGAACGGATGGGTCTCCACCCGCACCCGGTCGCTGTCGGGATCAATACCGTCCCGTACCGGGGTCGGCCCGCGACGACTTATTGCGCGTGGAGCAACGGGTTCGGCTCCTTTAGCGGCGATAAATGGGATCCTTCCCTCACCTCGATTCCTGAGGCGCTGGCAACCGGCAATCTTGATTTGAGGACTCATTGCCGGGTCATCCGGATCGGTACCGACGAGAACGGTCAAGTCAACGGGGCCGAATACGTGGACCCGCAGGGCCGGCGCCGCTTCCAAAAAGCGCGGACCGTGATCTTGAGCGCGTACACCTTCGAGAGTCTCCGGCTGCTTTTCCTTTCGGGCGATTCGAAGCATCCCGATGGACTGGGAAACAATCGCGCGCAACTCGGCAAGCACTTCATGACGAAAATGTTTGCCCACGTCGACGGCTTTTTCCCTGACACGATCTTCAATCGACACACCGGACCAGCCGCACAAGGGTTGGTCCTGGACGACTTTTTCGCTTCTGGTTTTGACTCCCCGAAACACGGCTTTATTGGCGGCGCCACTCTGGGCGCGGAGCAACAATTTTTGCCGATCCAGATCAGTCGCGAAGCTCTACCGACCTGCGTGCAGCGGTGGGGTAAGCCTTACAAGGATCACCTCCGGCAGTGGCAGCATTTTGGCGTTGTTCGCATCCAACCCGACACCTTGTCGTACCAGAATAACTTCGTCGAGCTGGACCCTCACTGTCGCGACCGGAGCGGAGTTGGTCTCCCCGTTTTGCGAATCACGTACGATCTCCGGGAGAACGAACAGAGGCTGGCCGATTGGATGGAAGCGAAATCGGAAGAAATTCTCAGGGCGATGGGCGCAACAAACACCTGGCGCGGCGACCGATTTACCGGGGTGGGAAGCAGCCACGATTTTGGCGGAGCGCGAATGGGAGAAGACCCCGAAAAAAGCGTCGTGGATCCCGAGCTTGAGGTGCATGATACGCCCGGGCTCTACGTTTATAGCGGCGCCACATTTCCGACCTGTCCGGGGATTAACCCCACTCTCAGCCTTCTCGCACTCGTCTACCGGGCAGCGGAAAGACTGGTCAAGCGGTTGACGGCGACAGAACACCGATGAGTCAAAGCGACAAAATAAAGTTCGAAATCAATGGAGCGATCGCGCGGATCGTCCTGGACCGACCGGAAAAACTCCACGCGCTCGATCCTGGAATGTTGTCCTCGCTGGAAGAGGCCATCAGTGTAGCGGAGGAGTCGCACGAAGTTCGAGTCATCGTCCTTGAGTCTACCGGCCAAAAAGCGTTTTGCGTGGGGGCGGACATCCTGGCCTGGACAGCCCTTTCGCCGCTTGAAATGTGGTCAGAGTGGGTGCGCCGCGGTCACCGAATTTTCGAACGGCTTGAGCGCGCGCGACAGCCGGTGATTTGCGCGATCCAGGGTTTCGCTTTTGGCGGCGGCCTGGAATTAGGGCTGGCATGCGACCTGAGAATCGCCGCGGACTCTGCCCGGTTCGCGATGCCCGAAGTGAAACTTGGCACTGTCCCGGGCTGGGGCGGAACCAGCCGTTTGCCGAAATTGATCGGCAGCGCCCGTGCGAAACAAATGATTTTCACCGGCGAACAAATAGACGCCGATTTAGCCGAACGCTGGGGTTTGGTGAACGAAGTGGTTCCGGCCGCCGCGCTCCGCGATTCGGTCACCGCACTCGCTGAAAAAGTTTGCGCGAACGCGCCGGTCGCGGTCCAGACAGCGAAACAATTGATCGCACACCCTTCGGCGGCGATCCTTGAATCGCTGGCATCCGCTGCAAACGCTTTTACATACGACGCGCAAGAAGGAATTGCATCCTTTCGCGAGAAACGTCTCCCGCAATTCAAAGGTCACTAAACTGATAAACCGAAGAAGATGAACCACAGATTTCAACTTCGAAATTTACGCTAAGGCATGATTCCTGAAACACCCTTTCACTACGAGTTGTGGATCAATGGCAAGGAAGTCCCTTCGGAGTCCGGAAAACGGTTTGAGCGCAGGAGTCCGGCGCACGGCACAGTCGTTGGAGATTACGCAGAAGCCGGGACTGGGGATGTCGATACAGCCGTGCGTGCAGCCCGGGAAGCCTTTGATCGCGGGCCATGGCCGCATTCTTCCGGGGCTGATCGGATGAAGTGCCTTTTGAAGGCAGCCGAGCTCATTCGCCAGCAAAAGGAGGCGTTGGCATTGATCGAGACCCTTGAAAGCGGCAAACCGATTTCCCAGTCACGGGATGAAGTGGACTGGGCCGCCAATCTCTGGGATTACGCTGCCGCGCTTTGCCGGCACATTTACGGAGATAGCTACAACGCGCTGGGTCCATCCATGCTCGGCTTGGTCATTCGCGAACCGGTTGGTGTTGTCGGAATGATCACCCCTTGGAATTTCCCACTATTGATCGTCAGCCAGAAACTCCCATACGCGCTGGCCGCCGGCTGCACTTGCGTTATAAAGCCGAGCGAAATGACCTCAGGAACGACGCTCAGGCTCGGCAGTATCCTCGCGGAAGCCGGGGTTCCGGACGGCGTTGTCAACATCGTCAGCGGCTACGGCGACCCGGTCGGAAGCCGGCTGAGTCTGCATCCGCACATCGATATGATGTCGTTCACGGGATCGACCAATGTCGGCAAAGCCGTAATCAATGCCGCCCGCAACAATTTGAAAAAGGTTGAGCTTGAACTGGGCGGAAAAAATCCACAGATCATTTTTGCGGATGCAGACCTTGAGGCAGCCCTCGATGCCGTCGTTTTCGGCATCTGCTTTAACATGGGAGAGTGCTGCAACAGCGGCAGCCGGCTTTTGATTCAGCGCCCTATTGCCGAGGATTTTGTCAGCAAGGTCGTTGAGTTGGCGCGCGAGGTGCCAGTCGGGGATCCGCTGGACGAAAAGACCAAAGTGGGCGCGATCGCGAGCGAACAACAATTCAATAAGATCATGAGCTACATTGATCAAGGTCGTCGCGCCGGCGCTCGACTTCAACTAGGCGGTGAGCCGCTCCAGATCCTGAATGGACGGTTCATCGCAACTACGGTTTTTGACGAGGTCCGTCCCGACATGGCTATCGCCAGAGAGGAAATCTTCGGCCCGGTTCTCTCCATCCTGACGTTTGATACCGCTGAAGAAGCGATCGAAATCGCCAACAGCACGAACTATGGCTTGTCGAGCGGGATTTGGACGCGCGACTTCGATACAGCGCTGTCGGTGAGCCGCAGCATTCGGGCTGGCACAGTGTGGGTGAACACGTTCATGGACGGCTACCCTGAACTTCCGTTCGGCGGATACAAAGAAAGCGGGCAAGGCCGCGAACTCGGCCGGTTTGCGATCGAAGAATTTACCGAACTCAAAACAATCCAATTACATCTCGGCCCGAGGAGTTCGTGGTGGGCCAGGCAACGATAAGACAGGAAATGAGTCCCGACGTAAAAGGATTGTTCAAGGATCGGGCTGAAGCAGCGCTCGCATTCGCGGGCAGCCAGCTGCATCGCCTGGTCACCGAGCAGCCGGATTATTTTCCGCTTTTTACGGAGAACGGAAAGTGGAAGCACGAATCAGAGGTCTGGACGAACTGGGGTGAAGGCTTTCTGGGGGGGATGCTCTGGATTCTCGCCCGGCACACCGGCGACGCATGGTGGCGAGAACGAGCTGAGCACTATGCGCTTTTGATCGAGCACCGCAAAACGGATCGTGCCGTGCACGATCTCGGATTTCTTTTTCTGCCCACTTGGAAAGCGTGGTACGATTGGACGGGCGATCCGGACAAAAACCAAGTGGTGATCGAGGCAGGCAGGACGCTAGCCTTACGCTTTCAACCGCAAGGCAAATATCTGCACTCCTTCGTCGCGCCGGACAGCCTTTTCATTGACATCATGATGAACGTTGGAATCATTTTTTACGCGGCGCAGCAGACGGAAGACCAGGCGCTATGGCGGATCGCCACCGAACACTGTCTCACTACGAGGCGGTTCCTGGTGCGGGGCGACGGCAGCGCATCGCACGAGGGGCTGTTTGACCTCCAAACAGGCGAGTTCCTGAGGCAGACGACGCACCAAGGCTGGCGCAACGACTCGAGCTGGGCGCGGGGTCAGGCCTGGGCATTCTATGGTTTCACCACCGCTTACCAGTACACCGACGATGCACGGTTCCTTGATACAGCCCGGCGTTGCGCAGAATTTTACCTAGCGCGGACGCCTGCACACGGAATTCCCCCAAATGACTGGGAAGAACCGAACCCTTCGCAGCCTTACGAAAGCTCCGCCGCAGCCATTGCCGCAGCCGGTTTGCTCGAGCTTGCCAGCGCGGTATCCGACCCGGCCGAGGCAGAGCGCTATCTAGCACACGCTATTGTCATCCTCGACACGTTGCTTGGCCCGGAGTTCCTCGCGAACGAAACGGCCGGATGGGATGGCATCCTCAAACATGGAACCTACCACGAACGCAAAAAACTCGGTGTCGATGAGAGCGTCATGTGGGGTGAATACTTTTTTCTGTCTGCGCTGGACAAAGCATTACGCGGGTCGAGCTAGCCCGCAAGAATCACAGATGAACAATACCTCCGTCCAATCAATCGTCAGCGAAGCGCCGGTTGTCGCGATCGTTCGCCGGCCCAAGGTCGACCCGGTTCGTTGCGTTGAACATCTTTTCCAAGCAGGTATCCGCCTGGTCGAAATCACGATGGATACAGCGGGTGCCGTGGATATCCTGACCTCGTTCCGATCGCGCGTACCATCGGATGCACTTCTCGGTGCCGGGACCGTCACCGATGTCGGCCGTGCAGAAGCCGCCCTTGCAGCCGGCGCGACATTTCTTGTCACGCCGAACTTGAACCTCGATGTCATTCGCATTGCGCGCGCACACCGTGTGCCGATCATGCCCGGCGCGATGACCCCAACCGAAATTTGGAACGCTGCGGCGGCCGGAGCGGACTACGTGAAAGTGTTTCCAGCAAGTACGCTCGGGCCCGGCTTTTTCCGTGAGATCCGAGGTCCTTTTGGCCACATCCCGCTGATGGCGACCGGCGGCGTTAATTTGGAGAATGCTCGTGATTTCATTACCTTCGGCGTCGACGCTTTGGGCGTCGGTGGAGCTCTTATCCCGAAGGCCAACGACGAATTTGACCGGTGCACAGAAATCGCTCAACGGCTCTTGGCAATCGTTCGCGGAGCTCGCGCGACACGATGAACGCGACGTCGATAACCTCGGACTTCGACGTGGTGACCTTTGGTGAAACCATGGTTCTTTTCGCGCCGGGGCAGCGCGACCGGTTGGAAACTGCCGCGGCCTACCACGCATCGATCGGAGGAGCTGAGTCGAATTTCGCGATCGGCCTTGCGAGGCTTGGTCATTCCGTGTGCTGGGTTAGCCGAGTCGGTTCCGATCCCTTCGGTTCGCGGGTGCGCAAGACGCTGCGCGGCGAATGCGTGGACGTCAGCCGCGTGGGAGTATCAGCGAACGAGCCGACAGGCATCATGTTTAAAGAAACCGCTCCGGGTAACACGGCGCGAATTTTCTATTACCGGCGCAACTCCGCAGCTGCTGCCCTGCGGGCCGATTCCTTTGAGTCGCTGAAATCGAAGTATCTTTTTGTCACTGGAATTACGCCGGCTCTGAGTGAATCGAATCGCACGCTGACATTCGAGTTGGTCGACCGCTTCCGAGCCATGGGCGCCAAAGTGGTGTTCGATCCAAATATGCGCTTCAGGCTATGGAACGCTGACCAGGCGCGACCCGTTTTTCTCGAGCTTGCAAAGAAATGCGACATCCTCATACCGAGTCTGACGGAAGCAGAAATTCTTACTGGATTTACGGAGCCCGACTCCGCGTTAGATGGATTGCGCAACCTTGGACCCTCCCGGGTGATCTTGAAAGCCGGTGACAAAGGGGCATGGTACGTCGACGGTGAAAAACGCGGATTTTGCCCGTGCTTCCCGGCTACGGAGATCGATCCAGTCGGCGCTGGAGACGCGTTTTGCGCGGGACTCATTTCCGGGCTGCTCGATGGCTGCACTCTTCCGGAAGCAGTCACACGCGGGGCGGCGCTCGGCGCATTCTGCGTCTCGACATTCGGCGACTATAACGGATTGCCGGACAGGGCTGCGCTCGAAGAGTTCCTGAGTGGAAAACAGACCCCAGGTCGATGAGCCGTTCACCTGAATTCCGGAGGATTTTGCCGGTTTGAAAAAAAATTATGCTCGATTCGATTCACCCACAGACAGGGGAACCGCTGATCCGCGCGATCGCTATGCCCGCAGATGCCAATCCCTCTGGAGACATTTTCGGCGGCTGGCTGATGTCGCAAATGGACCTTGCCGCGGCAAACGCCGCAAGCCGACGGTGTCGCGGCCGTTGCGCGACTGTTGCAGTGGACGGAATGATTTTTCATCAACCGGTTTTTGTTGGAGATGAAGTCAGTCTCTACTGCAGCATTGTAAAAGTCGGCAGAACTTCGATGACGATCCGCGTGGAGGCATGGCGGCGAAGTCGGACCGATGACGCCATGAAAAAGGTTACGGAGGCAATATTTACGTTCGTCGCTACCGATGAAAATCGAAAACCGAGACCGGTGCCTCCGGAGCAAGGGTCTCATCGAGAATGACGCTGAACGCCGGCACTCGATTCTATAAGTAACAAGACTAGTTGTAGTTCTGGAGGACTCCATGTCGAAAACTTTGATTCGCGCTTTCGATAACAAGAACGAACCGATTCTCGCCGGGAACCAACCTGTCGAGCGCATCTATTTCAATCTTGTCAGGTTGATGGCAGGCGAAACCTACCGATACTGTATACCTGAATTTGAGTCGGTGGTTGTCCCGATGGCGGGGACCTGTGACCTGGCGGCGGACGGTGAATCTTTCCCAAACCTGGGTCATCGGGCTACCGTTTGGGACGGGAACGCCGACGCGGTCTACGTGGGACCAAGCGCCGATGTGGCAATCGTTGCCCAGAGTGGCTGCGAGATTGCCATCGCAGGAGGTTTGTGGAACCGGCAGATGGCCCCGTTCCGTGTCAGACCAGAGGAGGTTGACATGGTCGATGTCGGCTCGAACGAGACAAAATCCCGCCGCCGAATCTTTCACATCCTGGGACAGAACGGTGCGGGCCGGGCAGGAAACTTACTCGTCAGCGAACTCTACGCCGACGGAGGTTGCTGGTCAGGCTACCCGCCACACAAGCATGACACCGACCAGCCAGGTGAGACGGCGCACGAGGAAGTGTATCACTGGCGTTTCAGGCCGCCGACTGGTTTCGGCGCGCAGCTTTGGTATAATCCAAGTGGGGACGCGACGGCTTACATGACCCGCGACAGAGACACGTTTGCATTCTCCACTGGCTATCACCCGACCGTGACATCGCCCTTTCACGAATCATACATCTTCACGATCCTTGTCGGAAGAACCCAGCGATCGCTTATCCAGAATTTTGACAGTGCCCATCGTCATCTGATTGACCGAATACCGGGGATCGCTGCCATGCGAGAAAAATTCAAATGAACCGGATTTTGAGGCGCAGCGTTTGGCCAGAAAGACAGCCGTCAGGTTTATCTATTGATCTGAGCGGGAGCCACTTTAGAGCGCGACGTTGGTCCGGAGCCAGGCAACGAGATTCGCGAAAGTGAAATTACCTTCCCATCCCGCCCGAAGGCGGGGATGGTGACGCCCCCCGGAAAATGACCTTAGTAGCCAAGGTTTGGCTTGCAATGAAAGATTGTCGTGGCTAATTATTTTCGAATCAAAAATAAAAATTTGATCAGAATAAATTACGTGGATTCATGAACAAAACTGTGAGCGCAGTTGAAACTATCGCCCCAAAAAGGGCTTGCACGCCTCCGTGGTAACACGGCGGTCTTGGTTGTCCAGTGAGTGACATGGTCCCAGACGGCACGCTCCAGGGAAAGGAACGAGCATGAGCAGTACACCGACAGAACCCGACATCGTGAGAGCAGGCATCGCCGTAGAAGACATCAAGCGCGCCCATGATCGTCGGCGTGTCCGTTTCTTCCGGGTCGACCAGCGGCGCGGCGGGTCATTGATGCTCCTCTGGGTGCTCATCGGTCCCGGCATCCTGGTCATGCTGGGGGAGAATGATGGGCCCAGTATGATTTCCTACGCGACAACGGGCGCAACCTATGGCGTTGGCTTCTTCCTGCCTTTCATTGCGTTGACCTTCGTCATGGCCTTTATCGTTCAGGAGATGACCGTCCGGCTCGGTGCCGTCACCAAACGCGGGCATGCCGAGTTGATTTACACGCGTTTCGGTCGCTTCTGGGGCTTCTTCTCGATGGTCGATTTAGTTTTCGGCAACGTGCTGACGCTGGTGACCGAGTTTATTGCTGTACGCGCAGGCTTGGGCTTCTTTGGGGTCCCTGCCGCTCTGGCTGTGCTGGGAACTTTCCTGGTAGTGGTTGTTGTTACGCTCACCCGACGCTATTGGACCTGGGAGCGAATTACCCTCAGTTTCGCGCTCTTTAACCTCATCTTCGTGCCCGTCGCGGTCCTGGCGCATCCGGTGAGCAGCCAAGTGGTGCGTGCATTTTTTACCTGGGGACCTCTTCCTGGAGGGATTACTGCTGGATTTGTCTTGCTGGTCATGTCCAATATTGGCGCGACCGTTACGCCCTGGATGCTCTTTTTCCAACAGAGTGCGGTCGTCGACAAAGGGCTGACATCCGCTGATATTCGTCAGGGGCGCATCGATACCGCTGTCGGAGCGGTGCTTGCCACAGCTGCAGCCATAGCCACCGTCTTGGCCACCGCGCCGTTGTTCCTGCATCATATCAATGCCTCGGACTGGTCGTCTGGGGCTGATTTTGCTCAAGCTCTTGTGCCGTTCGTCGGCCACATTGGGGCAACGCTTTTCGCGATCGGGATCTTTGAAGCAGGCTTAGTGGCGGCGCTCACCATTTCGTTGTCGTCGGCTTACGCGTTCGGCGAGGTCACGGGTCGGGCCCATAGCTTGAACAGCTCGTTGCGCGAAGGCTGGCCGTTTTATGCCGTCCTGGTAGCAGCGGCGGGGATCGCGGCGACCCTGGTCCTCATCCCAAACGCACCACTGATCTTCATCGTCCTGATCGTGAATGTGATCGCGACTTTGGCGATGCCACCGGCAATCGTGTTCCTCCTCTTGTTGGTCAACGATCGCGAAATCATGGGCGAGCATACCAACGGGCGTCTTGGCAATTTCTTTGGCATCACCGTGACGATCTTTCTGGTCCTCGCCGGGCTTCTGTTCGGGATCACGACCGTCTTCCCTCACCTCTTGCCATCATAGCAGACCGTGGGAAACAGACAGGGCCACGCAGAGCGTAGAAAAGCGCAACCTACAGGAAAAGCAAAGGAGAAACGAAATGATGGATACGAGAGAACCCGGGGAAAGCCAGACCAGTCACAAGTCTCCAGAAGAATGGGTCCACGAAGTGCTGGAGCCAGATCAATTCTCTACGGCGAAACCGCGCTTCGGACGACGCCTGCTGAGTCGGAAAATAGTTCTCCTCCTCTGGATGTTGCGCATCTATGTGATTATGATGGTCCTGCTGATCGGCTTACAAATGTGGAACGCCCTCCATGCCGGGGGGTGAAACAACGGTTAAGGCAAGAAATATAAAAGCTGTTGCGGACGCTCAGTTTAATCAGGCTGCCGCCAATGGCGAGCGTTCAGCTGCCGTGAGCACGCGATCTGATACGCGCAACCAGCGTTGGGTTTTGTCGTAGTTCGAACAACAGGGCCTCGATTCCGTGCAGCGTCTGAGGGCTGATGTGGTGTTCCATTCCCTCCACATCATGATAAATCACTTCCTCCCTAATCCCGAGTGTTCGCAGGAAATCTGTGAGAAGGTGGTGACGGAGCATAATATTGCGAGCCAAAGTCTCTCCGGCCGTCGTCAGGACCAGACCGCGATATTTCTCGTACTTCAGTAACCCCTCGGCATCCAATCGCTGGACCATGTTTGTCACGCTTGCCTGCGAAATCCTGAGGCCCTGGGCGATATCCGCCACCCTCGCGTAACCTTTGGTATTGATCAGGTCGAGAATCTGTTCGAGATAATCTTCTACGGCGGTCGAGCGACTTGGAAGCGCCGGTTTACTTGGCATAGGTAACCAGTATTGCTTAAACGCGGAGCAGGATCAATACAGGGATTATCCCAGGCGCAAGTCACCCGGTTGGGGTTAATTCTTCGTTCCATTGATTACCCAGCCCAACAATTTTTCACGCAGGGTAACAAATTCCAATGAACTCCGGTTCCGAGGCCGGGAAAGATCGATGCGAGCTTCCGCAATGATCCTCCCCTCCTCCATCACCAGCGTCCGATCGGCGAGCGCCACCGCTTCCTCGACATCATGAGTGACCAGTATCGCGGTGAACTTTTCGCGGAGCCAAATATCTTCGATGAGTTTCTGCATTTCCAAGCGCGTCAGTGCATCGAGTGCACCCAAAGGTTCATCCAGCAACAGAACGGACGCCTTGTTCGCTAGCGCTCTGGCCAATGCGACTCGTTGACGCTGGCCTCCCGAAAGAATCGACGGCCAATCCTTAGCCCGCTGATCCAAGCCGACTAATTGCAATGCTCGGCCGGCCGCTTCCCGTCCATCGGGAGTCGGTGCCGCCCCCAAGCCCACATTCTGCAGCACAGTCTCCCACGGCAAGAGAGCGGCATCCTGAAACATTAACCGCGCCCCTCGATTAGGACCGCGCACTGGCGCCCCTCCTAGACGAATTGAACCCTCGTCCGCTGATTCAAGACCAACGATTAAACGCAGCAAAGTTGATTTGCCACAACCGCTGCGCCCGACAATGGCGAGCATTTCTCCGGGTAGAATCTCCAGGTTGACACGGTCCAGGACCACTTTGGAGCCGAATCGCTTTCCGATCCCTGCCAGCTCGACGGCAGGCGTCTCCCCAACGGCCGATTTCGCTACTGGTGTGGTTTGTTCGAGCGTAATCATAAGACTTCAATCACCGATAGATAGGATTCCAGCGAAGCAGCCACCGCTCCAGGAGCCGCGTTAAACTGTCTGCTAATTTTCCCAGCAGCGCATAGAGCATGATCCCAAGAAGAACGACGTCAGTTTGCAGGAAATCACGGGCGTTCATTGTCATGAAACCGATGCCGTTATCGGAAGCGATCGTTTCAGCAACGATCAACGTTAACCACATCACCCCAAGGGCGTAGCGCAGTCCGACCAAAATCGAAGACATAGCGCCCGGAAGAATGATCTTGTGAAACAGTTCAAATGGACCCAGCCCGTACACTCGCCCCATTTCTATTAACCGTGGATCAACCGATCGGATTCCGTGAAGCGTGTTGATATAAATCGGGAAGAACACCCCGGTCACGATCAGGAAAAGTTTCGCCGATTCCCCGATGCCGAACCAGAGGATCACCAGTGGAATCATCGCAAGGTGCGGGACATTCCGAACCATTTGGATCGACGAATCGAAAAGAGATCTCGACCAATTGGACAAGCCGTTGAACAAGCCGAGCAGAAATCCCAGCGTTCCGCCAATCACGAGGCCGATCCCAGCCCGCTGGAAGCTCTCTGCCAGGTGAAGCGGCAACTCGCCCGTTTTCGTGAGGCGGATCCCCGCCGCGACGACCGCCAGAGGAGAGGGAAGAACCCTGGCGGAAATTGCGCCGAACTGGGAAAGGAGCTGCCAACTCGTCAGGAGCAGCACCGGGAGAATCCACGGCAGAATATGCGAGTACCATGGCTGTTTCATATCTTTCTAAATCGCGATCGGAATTGACAATAGAAGGCGGAAGTAGTTGAAAGTTTTTGACGACACTACGGGATTTAAGTCTACTACTTTAATATAGTCAATATCGAAGTCCACTTTCGTCTCTTGGTTCCCATTGACCGCACACCGGGTTGAACCCTAAGCTACCTGACAACTTTTTCTCCTTATGAGGCCCGTGCGCGTTTGGGTTCTATGGCTTGTGGCCGGCCTTCTTGGCTTGGCGAATGCTCAATTGGCTTATTCCCAAAAGATTGATCCGCCCTTCGGCCTTTATTGGACCGAGGGAAAAAAGGATATTACCAAGGTCATCGGGCGCGCCGGTGCTAGAATCGTTGACAAGTCAATCGTCGACGGCCGCGAGGCCTGGACGATCGAAGGATTGGTGCAACCTGCTCTCCAGCGGACAATTGTCTATTTCGACGGCGACAAAAATCTTGTGGAAGTCGAACTCCAATACCAGCATTCCGACTGGGACCTCGTTGCTTATGAGGAATTCCTCAATGGCGCGCGCCAACAGTTGGAGGCCAGGTATGGACCCGCCACTGTATTGGCCAAGGACAAAAAACCGCACGGAGATGTGATGGAGACGGTCGTCGGATATGCGTGGAAGAACCCGTACGGCAGTATCCAGCTTTTTTTCTTCTCAGCCGAGCGCAACAACAACGTCTACCGATCTGTGAGCCTTCATTACCGCGCAGGGGAAGGGTAAAGAAGGAAACTGGAGTCAGAAGTCAGGAGTTCCAGTTCTTCGGTACGGACGCATTTCAATCCGGATCGAATTGTCCAGGAAGGCACTGCTTCGGCCATGCTGAACGCGGCCCGGCAGGTCGGCGGCGCGATCGGGATTGCGGCTTTTGGCGCCTCGGCAAGCGGAGTGGCGGCTGAACAAATCGTTTCTGGGCTGAATATCGCGGCATTGAGCGCCGCAGCCCTGATGATAACCGCAACAATAATCGCTCTATCCGTTCGCCCAGGCTCTAAGGAGCACCGCGGGGACGCATCTCCGAGTGTCCCGTTCGAGAAATAGCAGGTATGCGGGCTAGTGCATCGTCTCATAAGTAGGAGGCGGTATGCCTCCTACTTATGAGACGATGCACTAGTTCGGGGACGGGACACTAGCCCGCAATGAGCTCCTCACTCCGGGATTCGGGTGATTTTTGCGGGTTAGACCAATGATTGCGCTCTCCATTCCAGGCGTGGTTTATCCCCGTCTCCGTTCTTTGTCACAGCACATTCTCGATCCGGCACATCGCTTCCCGCATCGCCACATAGCCGAAGTGACCTTGTTCGACCAAAGTGAATCGCGACTCGGGCCAGACCTGCGCTAATCTTTTCAGCACAGAGGGCGGCGCAATCGTGTCGTATGTCCCACCGATAATCAGGACGCGGTTCCCTTCGCACGCCGGTCGACCATCCATAGGAGAGGTTAAATGCGCGTGCCGCCGCGATACGCCGGGATGGATCCTTGCAGCCAGCAATGTTTTCCGAATCATGAACGCAGCGGGGCTTTCCCACATCGCGTGCTCGATGTCCGCAATCGGTTGCAAAAGTGTTACGAAGCGGAATTCCTTTTCCAGGAAACTCACCAACGCGCCGACCCATCCGCCGTAACTGGTTCCGATCATTCCAAATTCAGGACACCCGCTCGCTCGCAAAAACTTCATCAATTGCCGCACTTCCGTGACTGCCTGACGCAGCGTTTCCGCATTCTGAGGAAGATTCGATGTCAAAGCCAGCGCTCCGTTAAAGTAACCCCGCGGCACCCTGGAATAGTGATAGGGCAAGTGCATCAGCGCCGCGTTCCAGCCGCGACGATTCAACCGCGCGGCGATCCGGCGGTATCCGGCGTCATTGGCCGACATCAACGCGTGCAGAAAGATGACGGTTGGCGCCCGGAATCCCCGAGCGCTCAGAAAAACGCGGGCGCGCGCCGTCTGGTTTTCAGGAAACGCAGTTTGAACAGGACTGCGCCACTCGAGATAGTTACCAACCCGGACCACGTCCGGCGTTCCATGAACCTTATAGAACAGCGCACGCGACACGGGTTCGCAAGCCGACAGATAGGTGTCGAGCTCTTCCGGGGTGCAGACGTGATTTCGCAATCTCCATTGGATGCCGTTGATCAGAGCGCACATCACCGAATCGAGGCTGGCCGCCGTCTGCATCCGGAGCAACGTTCCAATCCTCCTGCCAGTCATGCTGTTCAAGGGAGATAATCCTCCCGTTTCCTTGCCTGTGGCGTTGTCGGCAAATCTGTTTCAGCCAGCCCGAATTCGAGCACCAACCGTTCTTTCAGCGAAACAAATGCCTCGGAAAGCGCCTTCTGTACCAAATCGCGCGCCTCTCGCTTCGGGAGATCGCTTCGAGGCGAGATTTTCTCACCAATACCGATCCAGACGGGAACGCGGCGAAACCGAAACCAGTTCCGGTTATCGTACAATCGATCGCTTCCAAGGATCACGCTTGGAACAATCGGTTTGCCCGAAAGAACGGATAGAGCGCTCGCCCCGGGCCACATTGGCGCCCCTTCAAGCACAGATCCTTTCCCGGCGCGTATCCCACCCTCAGGAAAAACGCCAACGACCCGCCCTTCTTCGAGCCGTTTCACCGCGGTACGAATTCCGGTGCGATCAGTCCCGTCGCGCCGCACTTTGAAAGCACAAAGCGACTCCATGAGCCCCGCACTTGCGCGATTACGGAACAATTCCTCCATCGCCATCCAATCGACGTAGCGCCGGAACCGTGAACCAAGAAACGGAGGATCGAAATGACTGATGTGATTGCTTGCAAGGATATATCCGGTGGCGGTCGGGAGATTCCCAAAGTAGACAATCTTTGTCCGGCAGACCAGAAAGAAAATGCCTCGAACCAGCCACCTGCAGAGATGCGAGAAGAGGCGTTTGGCTCGGTCCAGGGCGAACATCGATCAGGAGTTGCAGGAGTTCAGGAGTTCAGGAGTTCAGGAGTCAGGAGGCGGGAGTCAGGAGGCGGGAGTCAGGAGCGCTGGTCGATGGAGCATTGGTTAAATCAACGGGGTGAAGTCCGTTTAAAACGGGCCATCGGTTCCCCATTCTGCAACTCCTGAAACTCCTGAACTCCTGAATTCTTCCTCCCGATTCACCGATTCACCAAAATCACCCGCGAACCACACGCGCCAATCGGATCCGACTGGTTCGCGCCCAGGCGCAGGTAGGTTTTCCATTCCGGCAGCGCGCTGCCTTCGATCACCAGAAAAACCTGGCTGGCCTCTCGCCACACCTTTGCGACCTGCCCCCGCGTCAGGTAGTGATCGCGTCCGATCCCAAGTGTGCGGGTGGCAAACTCGACATCTGGATGACCATTCACCCAGTAGATCGGGCGGTGCAAATAAAAGAACAAGGTCGTCATCTCGTTCGGATCCCCTTGAGCGATCACCACCGTTTCCGGGTCGTCCCGAGAATCGATCGCCTCCGCAACCTTCGCGGAGGAAAACTCATCCTCGACTAGCTCCATGCCCCGCGTGCCAATCACAAAGATCGCGGCCATCATAAGCGCGAGCCCAGCCAGGCAGAGGTCAGGTCTCCCTTTACGATCGAACAGAAAGACCAGGATCCCCGCCACGAGAGCGGCGGTCGACGCAGCACAAAGAAGTGGGATGATCTCTTTCCACACCGTTGGGGGCAGGACCTGAAAGACATTCAGGATCGTGTCTCCGATCAACAACGTGGAGCTTGATGAATGACCTGGCAGACCACCACGCCAAACCCCTGGCAATAGTGCAACAACGAGTCCTGAAACGCCCAGCAAACTGACGATGACCGCGGGCCATTTATAGGAAATCGCGTTTTTGGTAACAGCCCAGGCGATCCAGATCGCAATGGGCGCCCAGGCGATCATCAGATAGTAATCCTGAATATTGGCAAAACTGATTCCGAGCGCGACGACAAGAAACCACGACAGAAGAAGAAATCCGTCGTCGTTTAGCCAGGGCCGCCGATCTTTCCGCCTCTGCAGAGAGGCCCTGAGCGCAACTGGAAACAAAAGCGAGATTGGGAAAAGCAGGACCAGATGCTCAGGCCAGAAGATCCAAAGGGGCACTCGATCGCTGTCCGGAGGGGATCGGCGACTCAGGGCCGAGCCGACCTGCTCGTTGAAGAAATGGTCCTTCAGGAATCCGGGATACCGCCACTCGGTAACCAGATACCAGGGCGCAAGAATCGCGAAAAACAGCATCCAACCGTGCGGCCGGAAGAGAAATCTGCGCCATACCGTGCGCATCGAGGGCCTGAACCAAGCGGCGCAAGAGAGCGCGACCATCGGAATGAGGAGACCGTGAATGCCTTTTGCGAGAGCGCTCAGTGCGATGAAGGTCCACGCCGCCATCAGCCACCGGTTGACCTCGCCATTTCGATCCGGCATCCCCTCCGCCTGGATTGCGTTCAATAGCGACCAGAATGATAATGCCATCAAACAACCGAGAAAAGGCTCCGGCATCACGAGGTGCGTAAAGAAAAAAGTGGCAGCGAACATTGCTAACGTCAACGCGCCGGCAAGTCCGGCGGACCACGAGCCAACAATGCGCCGGGCGAGCAGACCGGTTGCCAGGAACCAACCGATGCTGGCCAGCGCCACTGGAAGTCGGGCCCCGAATTCGTTGACTCCAAAGACGCTCATCGAGAGAGTTTCGCACCAATAGACTAAAGGCGGCTTCTGCAAACGCGGTACGCCGTTCTGGGTCGGAATCACCCAGTCGCCGCTGGCCATCATTTCCCGTGCGGCGCCGGCGTATTGCCCATCGATCTGATCGAAAAGCCTCGGGGTGCCGCAGGTGAACAAATACACAAATAGCATCGCCACCAATGCAATCACCCAGGCGCAAGGAACCGAATCTCGGAGAATCCCACCCAAAGGGCGGCTGATCCGACGAAGGGCGTCAACACCCGCAGCATGCAGGATCATTTTTTTGAATCGGCCACCAACCGCTTCAACTTCCCGGCCAAGGCTGCCTTTGCAGCCGAAGTCATTCGATCGATAAACAAAATCCCATTCAAATGATCGGACTCATGCTGGACCGCGCGGCCCAATAGGCCCGCCGCTTCAAATTCGACCCGATTCCCTTGCAGATCCTGCGCGGTGACTTTGACCTTTGCCGCGCGCGTAATTTCCGCGGTGATTTCCGGGAAGCTCAGGCATCCTTCGGTCCCAGTCTCGAGCTCCTCACCGAGCTGCACCTCAGGATTGATCAGGATCAGAGGCATCTGTTCTTTCGGATCAACCTCTTCTCCCGCAAGCCACATTCGGCTTGGGCGACTTTCGGCGTCGCTCACATCAACCACCGTCAATTGCAGTGCTCGTCCGACTTGCTGCGCGGCGAGGCCGACGCCACTCGCTTCGTACATCGTTTCGAGCATATCCGACGCCAACGCGCGAATATCGTCATCGATCTTCTCGATCTGTTTCCCTTTCGTGCGAAGCACGGGCTCTCCGTAGATCATTATTTCTCGAATCATTTCTGATCGGGCGCCTTGGTAAATGTGGGCAGGTTCTTAACTCCGGCCTTCTTTAAAGAATCGAGTACCTGCACAAGAAATCCGAATGAAACTTTCTGGTCCGCTTTCATCGCAAGCGGACGGTCCGGTGACTTTTTTTGCACTTCCTGGAGAGCGGAAGCAAGATCGTCCACGCTCTTGAGCGAGTGATCATCCAATACGATCTTTTCGTCCGCGGTGATTGCCAGGACAACCGGATCGGTCGGGTTTTCCGCCTGCGTTGCCGTCTTGGACTCCGGTAGCTTGATCGACAGTTCCGATTCGGCCGTCTTGAACGTCGTTGTGACGATAAAAAAGATGAGGAGCATCGCGAATATATCGATCAGCGAAACGATGATGATCTGCGGAGTTCGTTTCCGCTTAACGTAGAACTTCATCGCGCTGCTCCCTCGAGCGAGTTCCCTTCCGGTGCGAATGCCTCAGCACTTCGGTTGCTTTGAAAAATCTTCTCGATCAGATCGATCAGCAGTGACTCCATTTCGACCGCCAGCCGCTCGACACGCCGGGAAAAGTAGCTGAAAGCGACCAGTGCCGCAATCGCGATCGCCAATCCAACGATCGTCGTGCTCAACGCTTCGGCGATCCCCGAGGCAATACCCTTGAGGTCGGAGGTGGACATCGCCCCATTGCCGATATTGCCAAAAACTCGCACCAAACCGGTCACCGCACCGAGCAGCCCGAGTAACGGCGAAATGCCAACGACTATCTCCAGGATGAACAGGCCGCTTTCCAACCGAACAATTTCCTGCCGCGCACGCGATTGGACCACTTCCAGCGTCTCCTGTTTCGTCGCGTGATACGGGCGCACAGCAACCTCCACAATCCGCGAGAGAGGCGAGGCGTCATCCTGTATCAGATGGCGCAAATGCTCGGGGTCATCGCCCGGTCTGATCTTGTTGATCTCTTTCTCAATCAACGCCGGGATGACAGCACGCCGCCGCAATGCAACCGACCGCAAAAGGATAACCGTCAGGGCGACAAAGGAGCAGACGAGCAAAACCGCCATGAAAATGCCGCCTTTGACGAAGAAATCCAACGTGTTTTCGAACAGGGCTAAGTGGAACATGGCTAGTAGGTAAAATTAAAACTCATCGTAAACTCCATCCGGTCCCCAGCGAACATTGGAGCGAGATCTTCGGGCATCGGCGGTATGTTAGCTTCAATGATCGATTGCAACGATGTGGAGGCTAAAGTTTCATTGGACGAATTGCGGAGCACTTTCACATCTTCCACTGTTCCGTCCGCGCGCACATAAAATCTAATCTGAACGGTGCCGATATTGATCAGGTCGCCCCGTTCCCGCACATAATAGTACCACCGTGAACCGACCGCATCCTGAACCGCCTTTTCGAATCTTCCCTGAGGTGTTCCCAATGCGGCGATCGAAGACCTCCCGCGATTGTTGATGTTCCCCTGCATGCGTGTCGTCCGTTGCTCCTGACGATAGGCCGTCGTGGGCGCGGTCTGGCGCTGGGGTATCGTCTGCCGTTTCAAGGAGGGTGTCGGCAGCGGAGTCGGCGTTGGCTGGAGCATCGCAAGCTCTTCGTCGGAAGGAATTACCTCCGGCGTCGGAGTCGGCGTTGGAGTGGGAGTGGGTGTCGGAGTCGGCGTTGGAGTTGGGGTTTCGATCGGTTTGGCCTCTTCCTTTTTCTCTTCCGGTTGTTGCGGTTGCGGCTGAGATTGGCGGCCCGGATCGGTTGAAAATGCCTGGCCTTTGTCCGCTAGGGAATATTGCTCATCCTTGAAGCCGATATCCGGCGTTTCCTTGCCTTCTTGCGTCGGGAGCGGCGCATCCCCTTTTGCCGGCTGTTCACTCGCTGCCGCCGTGTCTTTGTCGGATTCAAACATGGAATCGGCAGGTTTTTGATCGGTCTTCTGGTCGTCGTTTGTGCGAAGATATTGGCGCTCCTGCGCTTTTTGCTCCGGGGGTGGAGCGTCCACCATCGTCATCTGCGGCGGTGTTTCGTCCACCTTTTGCTCCACCGCCGGAACATCCGGCCAAAGCGCGATCACCTTGCTTGATCCAAGGATGATTATGACGTGCAAAATGAGCGACCCAACGATCGCATAAATGATCTTTTTTTTATCCGACATCGACAAACCGGCCTAGACTAGAACTGCTCGTCGAGTAGCTCAAGCGATTAGGAAAACAAATGCGCCGCGTTTCTTGACTACTTTGTTGAACAAATGACTTTTTCTCCTTGGAGTTGACACACCAGGTCGAAAATCGACAGACGCGCGCACCAAGTGATGTCCGCGTCTTTACCAATCTTCCGTAAATGCTTGCCGTTTTGCGTCTGTCTGAGCCATTCGTTCAGATCGTCCCCAACCTGTTCGTAAAGGCTGCGTGTGATGATCGCCGAATCCGATAACCTTTGATCGTCGGATAACCGGGCGACGAGCGCACCCGCCGCAACAGCATCCTCGAGACTAAACTCTTCTCCGGTTCCCGCGCAAACCAAGAGGAGCCTTTTTGGTGGATGCGTGAAAAGATAATCCGCCAAGGCGTCAATATTCAGCAATGCACCAATCAGGACTTTGGACGCCGTTCGCATACTCTCGATGGCGGCCGTTCCGTTCGTGGTCGTCATCACAACGCGCCGACCTGTGAGTTTCTCAAATTCTTCCGGCGAATTCCCGAGGTCGAAGCCCTCTGGAGGCAATCCGCCTCTTTCCCCGGCCAGCAACAAATCAGGATCTTTCAACTTGCGTGCGCGCGCTTCTTCCACGGTGCGAACCGGGATGATTGCTTCCACTCCAGAAGCCAAACCAGTAAGAATGGAAGAGGTCGCGCGCAAAACGTCAAACACCACAGCGGTTACCTCACTGAGATTGGTCGCCGATATTCTGCGGATCTCGCTTGGGCAAAGAGCTACTTGAATCATTGCCTTCTTCGGTACGTCAGTCGCCAGTGGTGAAACAAGTATTGTTGCGCATAACCCGCATAAGAACCGAAATAATCGGCCGCAAACGATTTTAACTCGCGTAACGGAACCTTCGTGCGTCCCGCGAAATAGACCTCGTTCAAGACCCGGGCAATCCAAACGTCGACCGGCACCGCGTCCAACCGGTCATACGCAAACAGCAACACGCAATTTGCAATCTTTTCGCCGACGCCCGGCAGCTCGCGGAGCGCCGTACGCGCGTCTTCCGTGGACAAATCACGCAGCGCCTCCAGATCCACTGCTCCGGACGCCACCCTCTTGGCGGTGGCGATCAGATTGGCCGCCCGGAAGCCCAATTTGCATTCAAGGAGTGTTTGTACCGGAATTTCTGCCATCTGCTCAGGTCGTGGATAGCTGAAAACCTCCAGCTCGTCTCGTTGCAACTTGCGTCCAAACCGGGTTCGGATCGCGAGCGAGATCGCCCGAATGTGCTGAACTTGCTTGAGCGCCGAAGTCAGAAAGGTCGCAAGGCATTCCCACTTAGGTTGACGAATAATGCGCAGGCCTCGACAAAATTCCACCGCCACCTTGATCACAGGGTCGGTCGGAAAAGTTTCCAGAATTTCTGGCAGCGGATGGTCCAGAGCCAGGTAGCGCGCAGCCAGCATTGATTCTCCCGCAGACACCCGGATCGATGAACCCGCCTGCTCGACGTAAACCAAATTCTCGTCGATTGCCCCGACGAACCCCCTCCCGTGTCGCGTCCAATGAAACACCTGTCCGGAACTCAACGTCTTCTCGAGATCGAAATGGGGAGCCGGGATAGAGTGAAGAGGCGTCACGTTGGCATAGTGCACCGGTTGACTACAGTCCGCAAAAGCGTTCAACGTTCGGCCTCGGAAGCAAAGCGGGACGCTTCGCCTACTACGGCCGATATGCTCAGCCTACGGCGCTAACCGATCGATCTGCCAGCTCCCATTTGCGCATAGCGAGTACAGAAAACGATCGTGCAGACGGTTCTCGCGCCCCTGCCAGAATTCGTAGCGTTCCGGAACCAGCAGGTAGCCGCCCCAGAATTCCGGAAGC
>Ga0302325_10006549_pt1 | contig 26114 bp, 22 predicted proteins | sample Palsa_T0_2_FD_201948 | JGI IMG/M metagenome (GOLD analysis project Ga0302325, IMG submission 201948) | Peat permafrost microbial communities from Stordalen Mire near Abisko, Sweden - Palsa_T0_2 | ecosystem: Environmental > Terrestrial > Soil > Palsa > Peat permafrost | place: Sweden: Abisko... | reverse complement strand
CGCCGGTAGTTGCCAGCGTCTTTCGAGACTTGACGCCGCGCTACCTGGTGCGCGAGCTGTTCGCGACCAAACGCGACGAGATCCGGCAGACGGCGGCCATCGCGATCACACAGAAGCTGGCGCCCGATGCCGTCATCGTCAAAGAAGTAATCCTGCGCGACATTCAACTGCCGTCCGAGTATGCCAAGGGACTGGAGGGCGTGCTGCTCAAAGAGCAGGAAAACGAGAAGCTCAGTGTAGAGCTGGAAGTGAAGCAGAAGGAGGTTCGGGAGGCGGAGCTCGAAGCCGAGGCGCAGGAAGCACGCGACGTCAAAGCGGCCGAGGCTCAGGCGCAGGTGACGGTGCTGCAGGCCAAAGCCCAGTCGGACGCCATGCAGTACACGCTACCGCTCAAGGAGAAACAGATCCAACAGACTCGCTTGGAGGCTGCTGCTCGCAAGGAAGCCACCGTGCAGCAAGCCCAGGCGCAGGCCGAGGCTAAGGTGATCGACGGTAAGGCAGAGCTCGAGCGCCGCAAGTTGATGAACGAGGCCGATCTCGATCGCGTTCAACTGCTCTCGAAAGCGGACGCCGACAAAATGCACCTGGAGGGCGTGGCGTTGAAGGAGAATCCGATGCTGATCCAGAAGATCATTGCCGAGAAATTATCGGATAAAGTGCAGATCATGATGGTGCCGAGCGATGGGAAATTCTTCTTCGCGAACGACGTGCTGCGAGGAGCGCTTCCGACGGCTGCCGCGGCCACGGCAATCGAACCGCCCGAGCCGGCTCGCTGATCCCGGCGGGGGACTCATCCCGGGGGGTGGTCATATTGCTATACATTGGTAACGTATGCGTCATGCCGGTAACGTATGCGTCATGCCGGGGAAAACTTCATGAATACTCGTTGCCGGGCTTGGCTCTATCTTTTCTGTTTTTCTGTTTCTTCTGGATTTGCCCAGCAGAATCGCCGCATCACTCTCGATGTGGTTGTGAGCGATAAATCCGGAAAGCCAACCCCCGGCCTGCAGCAGCAGGATTTCACGCTCCTCGACAATAAAGAGCCCAACAAAATCCTTTCCTTTGATGCCGTATCGGGCGGAGCCGCGGCCACCGATCCGTCCATAGAAGTCATGCTGCTGGTGGATGAAGTGAATACTTCATTTCGAGGCGTTTCGTTCGCGCGGCAGGAAATCGAGAAGTTTTTGCGGCGAAATGGCGGGGAGCTGGAACGCCCGCTGTCTCTGGTTTTTCTCTCCGATACAGGAATCCGGAGCACATCCACTTCCCGTGATGGAAATGCGCTCGCCGGTGAGATGAATCAGAACCAGGCTGGACTTCGCATCATCGGCAGGGCGCAAGGAGCTTATGGCGCCACCGACCGGATTCAGTTGTCTCTCCACGCGCTCCAGCAATTCGCCGACTTTCAATCGACCAAACCGGGCCGAAAATTAGTGATCTGGATCAGTCCAGGCTGGCCCCTTCTTTCCGGCCCGCGCGTCGATCTGAGTTCCAAGGAGCAGCAGGGGCTATTCAACCTGATTGTCGCTCTCTCCGATGCCCTGCGACAGGGTCGCATTACTCTATACAGCATCGATCCTTTGGGAATGTCGGACACGCGCGGGCTTCGAGCGTTACGTTATGAGAACTATGTAAAAGGGGTCAAGAAATGGAACCAGGTGAACATTGGAAACCTGGCACTGCAGGTTCTTGCGGAGCAAAGCGGCGGCCGGGCTTTCCAGTATGACAACGATATAACCAGCGAAATCTCAACCGTCCTTGCGGACACGAACGCCTTTTACGTTCTCACCTTCGACGGTCTTCCCGGCGACGGTCCAAACGAGTATCACGCGCTGCAGGTTAAGATCGATAAGCCCGGACTAACGGCGCGCACCCGAGCCGGATACTACGCCCAGCCCTAGTTGTGGCGCACGCACTTTTGCGAGCCGCGTTGACACTCGTGTCAACGCTTGTCCAGCAACTGCAGCGCTTCTTGCACCACGCGATCGGCGCTGACCCCAGTCATACAGCGATGATCGATGGGGCACTTGCGCAATAAACAAGGACTACAATCCACCGGCTGCCGGACCACGCGCGCGTTCAATCCGGTCGGGCCCGTCGCCGTATCGTTCGTTGGGCCGAAAATCGCGACCGTGGGCACGCCCAGCGCGGAGGCAATATGCATCGATCCCGAGTCGTTGGTCAGGAACAACTCGCAGTCCGCTGCCAAATCGATGAACCGCGCGAGCGTAGTTTCGCCGGCGTAATTCGTCACCTCACGCGTGCCCAGGCGCTGGGCTATTTCTTCGCACAGCGCGCGTTCGGCTTTCGTTCCAAACAGCGCGATGGAAGCGCCCCGAGCCTCGGCCAGAGCGCCCGCGGCCTCCGCAAATCGTTCCGGAATCCAGCGCTTCGCAGTTCCATAAGCTGCGCCCGGACTCACGCCGATAATCCTTTTCCCGGCGGGCCCCGCGCGGGGATTTGATCTGAAAGTGTCCATCCGGATTGCATCGTTCTCGGGCAGGGCATCGATCAATCCCGCCCGCCGCAGCAGCTCGAGATAGTAGAAGCGTTCGTGCCGCGGAATTTCGCCGGGCTTGGGAACATCCACGGCGCGCGTCAGAAGCAGTTGCCGGCCATCGCGCTTGTAGCCGATGCGCGTGGGAATCTTCGCCAGCCAGGCGATCCAGGCGGCCTCGAAAGCGTTCTGAAGCAGGATCGCGCAGTCGAATTGCCAGCGGCGCAAATGGCGCGCCATGCTCCACGGGGGCTGCAAGTTGTACACGATGATTTCATCGGCAAATGATTCACGGATATAGAGATCCACCACCGATGGCTTGGCCAGAATCGCGATGCGAGCCTGCGGAAATCGGCCGCGAATCGCCCGCAAGGCAGGTAGACACATGACGGCATCTCCCACCCAATTGGTAGCACGTACGAGAATGTTCGAATAGTCCAAAGCGACGGTACTCGCTTGCGATTTTAGCGGTATTGGCGGCGGCGGTGCCAATCGCTACAACTAGTGCGTACCCTGAATACCCTCAAAAGAGTCAGGACAACCACTCATGCGTACTATAGGAGAAACGGACCTGAGGCCCAATAATACTGTTTACCTAGTACGAAGGGTGGAGAAGCCTCATGGACCTCTTTACGGAGAACCGACCTGAGACGTGCGCCGGCTTAGGACTCGATTGCGGCACTTGCGTACGGCGCTGCGCTTCCTCGACGGCTGCCGTCTGCCAGGATCTCCAGCCTTACGGCGCCCATAAGGTCTTCCACCAACTTTACCCGTCGTCGGCTTGCCATCCCATGGCCGAGGCCTTTGTTCGAGCGTATCAGGAAGCGGTAGCGCCAGAAGCATTAAAATCAGCGATACCCGTCCTGCGCGCCGCGCGGGCCAGCGCCGCCGCAGCCGCTTAAAGCCGGACTCTCCGCTACAATAGCAACGTATGTTAGTGGAGATCGACGGCGTAACGCTGCATCTCGCCCATCCCGACGAGCTCACCGTAACCTGGGTCGGACAGGAAGAGGTCATGCGCCAGTTGTTGGCGGCCTGGCTGGTGGTGGATTCTCAGGACGTCCCTATGAATCCGCGTCTGCTGGGCAAGCCGGGCGTGGGAAAAACAACGCTCGCCTACGCCGCCGCCAAGCGCCTCAATCGCGAGGTCTACATCATGCAAGCCACCGTGGACACGCGTCCGGAGGACTTGCTGGTGACTCCGGTGATTGAGGGCCAATCGCGCTTGCGCTACGTGGCTTCGCCCTTGGTTACGGCCATGCTGCGCGGCGGAGTGGTGATTCTGGACGAAGGCAATCGCATGAGCGAGAAGAGCTGGGCGAGCCTGGCGCCCCTCCTGGATAACCGCAGGTACGTGGAATCCATCGTCACGGGTATTAAGATCAAGGCGCATCCGCTGTTCCGTTTGGTTGCCACCATGAACGACGACGCATCGACCTTCGACCTGCCCGAGTACATCCACTCGCGCCTGCAGCCGCAGCTCACCATCGATTTTCCCGAGCGGCACGAAGAGTACGCGATTCTCAAGGAAAACGTGCCGTTCGGCGACGAGCAGATCCTCAATTACGTCACTGAGTTTCTACAGCAGGCGCATTCGGCCGACGAGCGCTACACGGTTCGCGATGGCATCAACATCGCGCGTTTCGTGATGAAGCTGAAAAGTCTGGAGAACGGAGAGGTTCTTTCCAGCCAAAGCGACGAGCGGTTTCTGATGCGCACGGCCATTCTCGAAACCCTCGGGGATGAGGCGCTGCGGTATGTCCCCCGGCCCTGAAGATTTCGCGAGCCTTGGCCGCGGCAACATCACTTACTTTCCGGTGATTCCAGGCCGCCTCGAATTCGCCATCGAAGTGCGTCGCGCGATTTTGAACACGCGGCCCAAGATCGTTGGCGTCGAGTTGCCCGGCGCGCTGGAAGACGTCTACTTGCAGGCGCTGGCTCGCCTGCCCGAGATTTCCGTGATCCTGTACCCGGATCCGCAGGACGACGAACGCGGCATTTATGTTCCGGTGGAACCCTGCGATCCCTTCACCGAAGCCGTGCGCACGGCCTTGGAAATCGACGCCGAGGTGATTTTCATAGAGCCCGATTTGGGCGATCGGCCGCACCTGCCGGACAGCTACCCGGACCCTTATTCCATCCGCTACATCGGGTTGAATAAATACATCGAGGCTTATCGCGTCTATCCGCAAGCCCGCAGCGAGGAGATCTCAGCGCATGCGGCCGGCATGGCGTGGAAGCTGCAAGGCGCCGATCCGCTGGCTTCCGTTCTGGCCGTTGTGTCTCTGAATTTGCTTGATCCTTTGCTGGATGCGATGGAGCTGCCACAGGACGCGCCCAGCCGCGCCAAGCTACCCGAAATCCGCTTACTGAATCCCCATCCGGATTGTCTGGCCGAAATCGCCATCGAGTACCCCTATCTCCAGGATCGCTACGAAATGTTTCGGGCCCGCATGGAGCCGGGCGAACTGGTGGACCGGCCCAAGGTTCAATTCGATTTGTTGCGTGAAGCTGAAAAAGAGTACATCAAGAACACCGGCGAAAAGGTGGAATACTGGCAGCGCCGCATGATGGCGCGCTTCACTCGCAACCTGGCATCCATTAATGGCGATTTGATGGCCGGCGTTTTCGATCTTGCCGTGGCGGCGCGCTCGGTAGTGGACGACAACTACGCGTACGAAGTGTGGCAAACCGCCAATCGCTATCCGGCGCAAAAGCCTGTCAGCGAATTGCTGGAAACGGTAAATTTGTCGGGCGAAGAGATTTGGTACAACACCAAAAAGCTGCGATTGCGGCGGCGTCTTCCGCGTCCCAAGCAGCGCTTGATGCCCAAAGGTCTGAAGCAGCGCAAGAAGGAAAAGTTCGAGGGCGAGTGGGCGCGGCAAACCGACGGGACGGCCATTTGTTCCTATCCGCCCGAGGATCTGATGATCGAGGATTACGGGCGTTTCCTGAAGCGCAAGGCCAAGAGCATGCTGTCGGAGGAGCGCTCGCGGACCGAGCCGTTTACGACATCTATCCTCGATGGCATCGACCTCCGCGAAACCATCCGCAACTGGCATGAGGCCAAGATTTACGTGCGCCAGCTGGATCGCATCGCGGGTGAAGTCGGCGCAACGGTGGTGATTTTTGACGAGGACCCCGACGATCGCTATCGGTATTTGACCACCTGGCTCGGCGAACATCAGAATGAATCCGACATGGCGTTTTATTCCACCGAGCCCTTCCAGCATTTGGTTGGACCGGGTATCGGGCGCGCCGAGTACGGCGGCTTTCTCATGGCGCTGCCACCGCGGCGCATGTTGGATGTGTGGACGGATCCGGATTATGATTTCGCGCAGAACAAGCCGGAACGTCTGCTCATGGCAGGGCTCGATTATTCCCGGCAGCGCTTCGTGGTGTACGTCGCCGCCAAGCCACCACGCAGCATTTTCCGTTCCATTGCCGCGCATCTGAACCGGCGCATCATCTATATTCCGATCGGCGCCTTGAATCCAGCCCGGCTGAAAAAACTCCGGGTGGTACACGTGCTCGACAGCTACGAACGCCGCGATGAGGCCAAGGATTATATCTGGTAAGCGAGGATCGCTTCTACTAATCCGTCGATGGTGAATTGCCCGGCTTCGACGTCAACTTTCAGGCCATGCGCGCAGAGAGTTGAACTGGTGACCGGCCCGATCGACGCGATGCGAACGCCCTCGATTGCTTCGCGGCCAGCGATTGCGATCAGATTTTTGACAGTGGAGGAGCTGGTAAACGTGATCCAGTCGGGCTTCTTCTCGGCCGAAAAGATTTCGCGCGCGCGGGCTGGGGCGTCCGGCGGAACAACGTTGCAATAGGCCTCCACCACGTCAACATTGGCGCCGAGTTTTGCGAGTTCCTCCGGGATCACATCGCGCGCAACGGCGGCTCGCGGCAACAGCACGCGTTGTCCCGCCAGATTTTCCGCTGCGAATGCTTGGATCAGGCTTTCTGCAACGTACTCCTTCGGCATCAGATCGACCTTGAGATGCAGATCCTCAATCGCTTTTCGCGTGGCGGGTCCAATGACACAGATGCGCGCCCTGAGCGACCGTAAATCTTGCTGCGACTGGTCGAGTCGATTGAGAAAAAAGCGCACGCCATTCGCGCTGGTGAAGATCACCCAATCGTAGCTAGCCAGATTCTGGATGGCTCGATCCAGCGGCGCGGGATCGGTCGGCGGTTCGAGCGAAATCACCGGCAATTCTTGTGGCTCGGCGCCGAGGGCGCGCAGGCGACAAGACAATTCAGCCGCCTGATCCGCGGCGCGGGTTACTACGATCCTGCGCCCAAAAAGCGGAAGCTGCTCGAACCACGCCAACTTGTCCCGGAGCGCCACCACTTCGCCGATGATCACGGTAGCAGGCGGCTTCAATTGCGCTGCTTCAATCCGATCCGCGATGGTGGCAAGAGTTCCGGCCACAGTCTGCTGATCGGGCCGCGTTCCCCAACGAACCGCTGCCGCCGGAGTGTCGCCCGAGCGCCCATGCCTCTGGATCTCGGCCGCGATTTCGCGAATGGCGAATATGCCCATGAAGATCACCAGCGTTTCCGATTGGCCGACCTTGCTCCAGTCGATGCCATGCACGTCGTGGCCAGTGACGAACGTCACGATTTTCGTATGTTCGCGATGCGTGAGCGGGATTCCGCTATAGGCGGCGATGCCCAAAGGCGATGTGACGCCGGGCACCACTTCAAACGGAATGCCGGCTGCCGCGAGAGCCTCGATTTCTTCGCCGCCGCGTCCGAAAATGAATGGATCGCCGCCTTTGAGGCGGATCACGGTAAGGCCTCGCCGCGCGCGCTCGACCAGCATCGCGCAGATTTCTTCCTGCGGGAATGCGTGTACCGATTTCTTTTTGCCGACGTAGATGCGTTCGCAATTGGCCGGCGCGAGATCGAGCAGGTGTTCGTTGACGAGGTTGTCGTAGAGAATGGAGTCGGCGCGCGCGAGGAGCTTGCGGCCTTTCCAGGTGATCAGATCGGGGTCGCCGGGGCCGGCGCCGACGAGATAGACTTTGTTCCGCTCCCTCACGGTCGCGGCTCGGTAAGTTGCGGCGCGCCGTAGACGGCTTCAAGAATTTCTTTACCACCCTCGGCAAGTAGTTGTTCGGCCAGCGCGTGTCCGAGCGCTGAGGCGTCGGCAACGAGACCGTGTTTGGCATGGCGGATCTTCTTGCTGCCATCCGGAGAAATAATGAGACCGATAACGTAAAGCGTAGCGTCGTTGACGTACCCGTAGGAACCGATTGGCGCCTGGCATCCGCCACCGAGAGACGCGAGCACGGCACGTTCGGCAGTTATAGCAGCGCGGATCTCTGGATGCTCCAGGCGTTGAGCAATGTGAAACGCGGGACCGCCGTCGTTGCGAGTCTCCACCGCGAGCGCTCCTTGTCCGGCCGCTGGACACATCACGCCGGGGTTGAAGACCTCCGTGATGCGATTTTCGAATCCCAAGCGGCGCAATCCCGCTGCGGCGAGAACAATGGCGTCGTAGCGGCCTTCGTCCAATTTCCGCAATCGCGTGTCGACGTTGCCGCGGATGTCTTCGATCTGCAAATCGGGACGCCGGGCGCGAAGTTGGGCTGAACGCCGCAACGAACCAGTGCCTATGCGAGCGCCTTGGGGCAGATCTTCCAGAGCGCGGCCAACCAAAGCATCGCGCGGATCTTCGCGTTCGGGAATCGCGGCGAGCGTGAGGCCGTCCGGAAGCTCGGTCGGCATGTCTTTCAAGCTATGCACCGCGACGTCGATCGCGCCCGCGAGCAGCGCCTCTTCGATTTCCTTGGTGAAGAGCCCTTTCGATCCCACCTGCGCCCCAATCCGGGAAAGACCAACGTCAGTGATTTTGTCGCCGGTGGTCTTGAAGATTTCGATGCGGCATTCTTCGCCCAGTGCTTCGAGCCGGGCCTGGATCCATTGCGCTTGCCACAAGGCAAGTTGAGAGCCGCGGGATCCGATGTTAATCAAGCCGAAAGACCTTTCGGACGGCGTTGATGATGTAGTGCCCATCCGGCTGCGAGGCTTGACGGCGGATCTCGGAAATCGGGCCATGCGCGATCTTGTTGATCATGCTTTTCGTCAACGTCTCGATGGCTTGCTCCTGCTCTGGAGTCAGCGCGCCGAGTTTGGTTCGCATGCGCGCCACTTCCGTCGCCCGCAATCGCTCCAGCTCATCTTGCAGCCTCACGATGGTCGGCGCGACTTCGCGCGCCTTCAATCGCGCCACCATGCGCTCCACTTCCTCGTGCACGATCGCTTCGGCTTCCTCGGCCGAATCCATGCGCCCCTGGAGATTGGTCTCGATCACCTTTTGCAGGTCGTCAATGTCATAGAGGAAGACGTTGTCCAGCTCGTTGACGGTGGGCTCGATGTTGCGCGGCACCGCGATATCGATCAGGAACATGGGCTTGTTGCGGCGCGCCTCCAGCACCTTTTTCATGTCATCACGGAGAATGATGTAATGCGGCGCAGCGCTGGATGAAATGACGATATCCACTTCCGGCAGTGCCGCCAGAAAGCGCGTATAGTCAACCAGCTTGCCGTCGAACAGCTCCACCATTTCGAGCGCGCGCTCGTGCGTGCGATTGGTGACCAGGATTTGTCCAGCGCCGCTCCGCCGCAGGTGACGCGCCGCCAATTCGGACATCTTGCCCGCGCCGACGATCATGATCTTTTTGCCTTGCAGGGACCCGAAGATTTCGCGCGCCAATTCCACCGCGGCGTAGCTGATGGAAACGGCATTCGCGCCGATATCGGTTTCCGAACGCACGCGTTTCGCGACGCTGAACGCGCGGGTGAGCAGGGTGTCCATGAATCCACTGACCGCGCCGTGCTCCTTCGCAAGCGAATAGGCCGACTTGAGCTGTCCAAGAATCTGGGGCTCGCCGATCACCATCGAATCCAGACTGGCCGCCACGCGGAACAGGTGCCGGATCGCGTCGCTATCCTCGAAGCGATAAAGATACGGGGCCACCCATTCGCGCCGGACCTGTCGAGTGTCGGCGAGAAATTCGTCCACCTGGACCGCCGTGGCATTCGAATTGTCCTCGCAAGTGAGCGCCACTTCCACGCGATTGCAAGTGGAAAGAATCATGCCTTCGCAGAAACCGGGCCGTCCCTTGAGCGCCACCAGCGCCTGAGACAACGCGCTCTCGTCGAATGCCAGGCGCTCACGCACTTCCACCGGCGCGCTCTTGTGATTGACGCCTGTGATCGAGAATTTCATTGGGCCGTCTTCATTTGGAAATGAGCGAGCGCAGCCCCACATGCGCGGCCCAGGTGAGTCCAGAACAACATAGCACGGCGACGGCCATCAAAGCGGCTTTTCGGCCCCGCCATCCAGCGGTCTGGCGCAGGAAAACCATGGTCAAATAAAAGCCCCACGTGATGAATGCGAGCGCGATGCGCGGATCGCGAATCCAGGCGGTGCCCGCGTCGATGAAGGCCCAGGTACTGCCCGCAATCACGCCGAGAGTGATAAAGACGAAGCCGAAGCTCATGGCGTTGGTGATCAAAGTGTCGAGCGTTGCGAGCGGCGGAAGACGCTTGAAAAGTTGCGCGACGTACGCGGGCAGCTCGAGCGGCTTCTTTCTTTTGAGCTGGCGTTCCTGAATCAGATAAAAGAGCGAGGCGACGGCCGTGAGTAGCAATGAAGCGTAGCCGAGCAGGACCATCATGACGTGTACCAGCAGCAGAGCGCGGATGTTGGTGCTGGGCCAGCCCGCGATCGGCGACTCCATGGCTCCCACTTGCGTGAGCACGAAAACCAGCGGAAAAATGCAGACGCTGAGGCTGGCGGCGTCATAGCGCCAGTAGACGAACAGAAACAGAACGGCGATCAGGAAGGCGCAGACCGTGGCGGATTCGAAGAAAGTGTCGACCGGCAGGTGGCCAATGGCGACTGAGAGTTCGACAATCGCGACGAAGTGGAGAACGGCGGCGATGAGAAACGCGAAGAGGGCGGGTTTGAGGAAGCCTTCTCTGCGGCGCAGCAGGACCGCCATGACGTGCAACAGCCCAACCCCGTAGAGCGCCGTGGCCATACGGAGCCAGAAAACGGCCATTTCATGCATCTAAGTTAAGTATAGCGGGGCGACAGGACCAGAGCTCCTTAGCCGCGCGGGCTCAAGCAGTCTCCCGCAGGGGCTTGCCGATCTCCCAATGGTGCCCGAATGGATCGACGATTCGTCCTAAGCGCCATCCATATTGGTTGCTGACAGGCCACACGACGGTGGCTCCTGCTGCGACAGCCCGATCGAAGGCGCCATCCGGATCTTCCCGGTCATTACCATTCGCACAGAGCCGCCGCCAAGAGACTCGGGACTGAAGTTTTGGTGCTCAGGAGATTCGTCGGCGACCCAGAAATCGGCGGTGCCGACGGACAGCTGGGCGACCACTGCTCCGCTTCCGGGGTCGTCGATGCGATACAACTCGCCGGCACCGAACGCCGCCTTATAGAAGTCGATCGCTTTGGCGCCGTTCCGAACGGAGAGCAGTGGGGCTATGGTGGTCATAGAAAGGTCTACATCTTCTTTTTGATTACGTCCACCAGTTCCTGCACCGCGGCGGCGCTCTTCTCGAGCGCGGCTTGCTCGTCGGGTTGCAGCTTGATCTCGTAGATTTTCTCGATACCCTTCGCGCCCAACTTGACCGGCACGCCCACATACAGGCCTTTGATTCCGTATTCGCCTTCCAGGTATGCGGCGCACGGCAGCACCTTTTTCTTATCCTTCAAAATGGACTCGGCCATTTCCACCGCCGAGGATGACGGAGCGTAGTAGGCGCTTCCGGTCTTCAGGTATTTCACGATTTCGGCGCCGCCGTCGCGCGCGCGCTGCACCAGCCGATCGATGGTCGCTTGATCCAAAAGCTCGCTGAGCGGAATGCCCCCCACGCTAGTCAGCCGCGAGATCGGAACCATGGTATCGCCGTGGCCGCCCAGCACCAGCGCGGTGACGTTCTCCACCGAAACGTTCAGCTCCTGCGCGATGAAGGTGCGAAAACGCGCAGTGTCTAAAACGCCCGCCATGCCAATCACGCGAGCCTTGGGGAGTTTTGAAACCTGCAGCGCGGTCCAGCACATGGCGTCCAAAGGATTCGTCACCAATATCAGGATCGCGTTGGGCGACGCCTTGACCGCCTGCTCGGTGGCGATCTTTACTACCTCGTAGTTTTTGATCAGCAAATCGTCGCGGCTCATGCCGGGCGTGCGCGGAAAACCGGCCGTGATGATCACGATGTCGGAGTTCGCCGTAGGCCCGTAATCATTGGCTCCGGTGATGTTGACGTCGTAGCCTTCCACGGGGCCGGATTCGAGCAGGTCGAGTCCTTTACCTTGCGGGACGCCCTCCACGATGTCAACCAGTACGACGTCCGCCAGTTCCTTGCCGGCGATGCGAAGCGCGCAATTTGCGCCCACGTGCCCGGCTCCTACCACAGTGACTTTTTTTCGCATGAAGTTTCAAGGTAGGATACGCGTCTGTAACTGTCAAGCGAAGCCTACGATTGCGCCTTCAGCGGCGTCATGGTAGCTTGCAGGCGTCGCATTCCCCTGAGCCAGCGATCGTAGTCGTCGGCTTTGCGGCGCATGTACTCCAGCACTTTCGGATGAGGAGCGATGAGGAACTGCTCGGCGTCCAGTCCTTTGATTACGGCTTCGGCTACTTCCTCCGGTTCGATGGCGTCTTCCAGGAGAAATGTTCCGCCGCCGAAATCGGCCTGCTCCAGCATGCGCGTCTTCACGCCCAGAGGACACAGCGCTGAGACTCTAATGCCTTGGTCGCCATACGTGATGCTGAGCCATTCAGCCAGCCCTAACGCGGCGTGCTTGGTGACCGAGTAAGGCGCAGAGCCTAGCATCGTAAGCAGCCCGGCGGCCGAGACGGTCTGTAACAGATAGCCCGCGCCGCGCGCCAGCATGCCAGGCAGAACGGCGCGCGCCGCATACACGTGGCCCAGGACGTTCACTTCCCAAGAGCGCTGCCAATCGCGGTCCGGCGCGCAGCAATCGCCCTCCACTCCAACTCCGGCGTTGGAACAAAACAGGTCGATGTGGCCGTATTTCTTGAGGACTTCGTCCACCAGCATCTGGATGTCGGATTCGCTGGCTACGTCAATGGTCAAGTTCCATCCGCAGATCTCGGCGGCGACTTTGCGAGCGGCTTCGTGCTCGATGTCGGCTACGATCACCGCCCCGGCGCCCTCGGCTGCAAAGCGCCGGCACAACGCCCGGCCTATGCCGTTTCCACCGCCGGTAACAACGACGACTTTGTCTTGAACCCGCATGTCTCGATGGTAGCAACCAGCGATGCGAAGAGTACCAGGGAAGCTAGCGGCGTGACGGAAGTCCAGAAATACATCAGGCCCGGCGCATCCGGCCAGCGCTCGTGCTGGTGGTAGTAGTAGCGGAGCACGGCGGCCGGCAGCGGAAACAGAAAGAAGGCGCAGGCCAACGCGAGACCGAGTCGGCGCCAATCGCGGGCGCGGATCGCGCCGTAGAGAAGCAACGCGATGCCCGGATATTGCATGGCCTGATAATGCCACCAGGCGATCGGAGACGCGGCCAGAGCCAGGGCGATGAGAGCCGTTCCGGCGATCGGAATTTGCTCGGCTTTGAGTCTGCCGCGAGTCTTAAACCACAGCAGCGCGATGCCGGCGATCAAGGTCGCCAGAGCCGCCGCAACCGACACCAGCTTTTGTTCGAATGTCAGATGCAGCCGCGGCAGATCCCATCCGTTGATCCAATCTTGCGGAAGTTTTCCGGCGTCATCGGGAGGCTCCAGAACGCGCAGGGCAACCGAGGGTATCGACCAGCTCAATACGCACGGGGTGCCGTAGAGATAATCGGTGTTCGTCGGCGCCATGGGGCCGCGCAGAAGTGCGACAATTGCCCAAGGGATCGCCATGAGAAATCCGGCGCTCGCGAAAAACACCAGCAGCCCGCGCCAATTTCGCTCCAGCGGGCCCAGCAGGCCCAGCACTGCCGGTATCAGTTTCACCGCGAATCCAGCGCCGGCCGACGCGTAGCCAATCCAGCCGGTGCTGGCGCAAGCCACGACGATCAGCAGTGTCAGCAGCGGATCCGGTTGGCCGGTGGCGAAGCTATCTTGCGCCACCCAACCCGCGCTCCACACAAAAGCGATCACGCTGGTTGCAATCCAATCGCGGCCCAGGCGGCGCCACCACAAGAACGCAGCCGCGAGAAGACAGGCGTGTGAAAAGACAAACCAGACCCAGCGCGCGGTGAAATAATCGAACGCGGCCAGCGGGACCAGCAAGCATGCCAGCAGCGGCGGATAGATGTAATCGGCCGTGAGAAAGGGCGATTCGCCATGCAAGATGTGTTGCGCGGCGTAGTAATAAAAACGGAAATCGCTCAGGCCCGGAGTGGGTACCTCGTCGCGAATGTTCTGCTTCCAATACCAGAGGGCGCACGATGCGACAAAGGCGCTGAGCAGGAGTCGCCGCGCGCGGGCTGGAACGAGCATACCGGCATTATAGTGACAGGGCGTGCCTCGAAGTTTGGTTGATGGAGGACGTGAGTCCCCATAGCGGAGTGGAAAACGACGCCGCTGAGGGAGCGGTTGTCCAACGTTGGGCACCAAAAAAAGCGCGGAGAGCATGTCCTGAAAGACTCTCTCCGCGCCAGTTGTCTACTGCGTCTACTACTACCTATCGGCAGGATCTTTACGCCGCATGAATGATGGGCCGGGTTTTCGTGCCGTCCATCCGTTCGCTGAGCTGCGGAATGGCGACCCGGAGGACGTCTTCCACTCGGCTGGCGAAGATGAATTCCATCTCCTTGCGAACTTCTTCCGGCAAATCCCGAAGATCTTTTTGGTTCGCTTTGGGCATAATCACGGTCTTAATACCCGCCCGCCGAGCCGCCAGCACCTTTTCCTTGATGCCGCCGATGGGCAGCACCAGTCCGGTAAGAGTGATTTCGCCGGTCATCGCAACATCGCTGCGAGCCGGAAGCTTGGTATAAAGCGAGGTCAAGGCGGTGGCCATGGTCACGCCGGCCGACGGTCCGTCCTTCGGAATGGCGCCCGCGGGGACGTGCACGTGCACGCCGGAGTTTTTGAACAACATCGGGTCGATATCGAAATCGGCCGCGTGGGACCAGATGTAGCTCTGGGCCGCCTTGACCGATTCCTGCATCACTTCACCCAATTGTCCGGTCAGGGTCAGCCCCTTGCCGTCCGGTAAAAGCGTGGCTTCGATATATAAAACATCGCCGCCGGCTTCAGTCCAGGCCAAGCCGGTCGCGACACCGGGAGGCAGATCGCGCCGCGCTTCTTCCTGATTGAACGGCTCCGGCCCCAGCATCTCTGTGAGTTCGTCGAGCGTCACGGTGAACGGTCCCGTAGCGCCTTCGGCGAACTTCAGCGCTACTTTACGAGTGACCCTTCCAATGGCCCTCTCCAGCCGCCGAAGGCCGGCTTCGCGCGTGTAACCGGAGATGATCTTGTGCACGGTTTCATCCGGAAGAGTGCACTGCTCCGCGCTCAACCCGGTTTCTTTGAGCTGTTTCGGGATGAGATATTTCTTCGCGATTTCGAGCTTCTCTTCCTCGCTATAGCCGGCGATCCGCAACACCTCCATGCGATCGAGCAAAGGCTGCGGAATGGTATCGAGCGCGTTGGCGGTGGTGACGAACAACACCTTCGATAGGTCGAACGGAAGATCCAGGTAATTATCGCGGAACGTTTTGTTTTGCTCCGGATCCAGAATCTCAAGCAAGGCGTGCGCGGGATCACCGCGGAAATCGTGGCCGAGCTTGTCCACTTCGTCCAACATCAGCACGGGATTATTCGCGCCCGCGCGCCGCATAGCCTGGATCACGCGTCCCGGCAAAGCGCCGATATAGGTCCGGCGATGGCCGCGCAGCTCGGCTTCATCATGCAAGCCGCCCAAACTCATCCGTTCGAACTTGCGATTCAAGGCTCGCGCGATGGATTGGCCGAGCGAGGTTTTGCCCACGCCCGGAGCTCCCACGAAGCACAAGATCGGCGCCTTGGCGTTGGGGTTGAGCTTCAAAACAGCGAGGTGTTCGAGGATGCGCTGCTTCACGTCTTTCAACCCGAAGTGATCCTCGTCCAGCACCTGCCGGGCCCGCGCGATGTCGAGCGAATCCTCGGTGCCCTTGTTCCAGGGCAGCTCAAGTACATAGTCGAGATAGGTCCGGATCACGTTGTAATCCGGGGCGCTCGGCGGCAGTTTCTCCAGCCGGTCGAGCTCGCGCTTAGCTTCTTTCAGAATCTCTTCCGGCAGGTTGGCCTTCTCCAGGCGTCCGCGCAATTGGTCGGCTTCGGCCTGTTCACCGGACTTCTCGCCCAGCTCCTGCTGGATGGCGCGCATCTGCTGGCGCAGCAGGTAATCGTGCTGCTCCTTGTTCATTTCGGTGCGAGCTTCGGTGTTGATCTTGTTGCGCAATTCAAGCACTTGCACTTCATGCATCAAATAGCGATGCAGCATCCGCAAGGCTTCGGCGCGCGAGGGCGCTTCGAGTAGCGACTGGCACTTGTCGGCGTCGAAACTGAACATGGACGCCAACACAAACGAGAGCCGCAGAGGGTCTTCATTCGATGCGATCAAGCCGCGCAATTCCTGCGGCGAACCGGGCTGCGCCAGCGCCAGCGCTTCGCCCGCGAGTTCGATCAAAGCGCTTTGCAGGGCTTCAACCTCGGGACCGCTGTCCTTCGGCAAGGGCAGGGCAGTGGCGCGGCCTTTCAAAAACGGCTCGGAGCTGTCCAGCTTCAACAGCGTGACGCGCTCCATACCCAGCACCATCAGTTCGAGATGGCCATCATTGGTCCGATTCATCTTGCGGATGACGGCCTTGGTGCCGATGGCATAGAGGTCGTCTTGAGTTGGTACATCAAGATCGGGATCCTTCTGGGCAAAAACTAAGATTTCCTTCGATTCGGTCGCGAGAGCAGCTTCCACTGCGGCAATTGATGCCGGACGTCCGGCTGATAGCGGCATCAGCAGGTAGGGGAAGAGCACCGCGCTTTTCAGGGGTAATACCGGTAAAGTGTAGACAACTGGTTGTTCCGACATTTGGGATCTCCTGCTACAAGTTGGATGCATATAAAGACAAAAAGAAGCAGGCTTCACTCAAGAAGCCTGCTTCCACTACGCTCAAGTCTGGAACCCGGAGCGGTGCCCCGTTACTTATTTGGAACTACAACAAAATGCGTTGCCGCACCGGTTTTTACCAGCAAAAGCGTGGACTCGCGGGACGCGTTCGCCCGTACCGCAGCATTGAACTCTGAGACCGTGGTAACCGGTTTCCGGTCCACCTGAACGATGATGTCGCCCTGTTGGAGTCCGGCAGTCGACGCAGCCGAATTCGGGTCTACATCGGTGATGACGACACCCTGGGTACCTTCGGGAGTCTGAAGCTGCTGACGCAGATCAGGCGTCAAAGCCTGGACCGATACGCCATTCAGAGCGCCCTTCTCGCCGCCACTCGGCAGATTGCCGTCGCCTTCGCCCTTGTTTTCGGCTTCCAGGTTCAACACACCGAGAGTTACGGGGAGACTGAGGGTCTGGCCACTGCGCTCAATTTTTAGATTGATGCTGGTGCCAGGCGCATAGCCGGCCACTTGCAGCCGGAATGCATTCACGTCGTCCATGGGGGTGCCATTGACGGCCGTGATGACATCGCCGACCTTCAGGCCAGCCTTTTGAGCGGGACTGTTGGCCTCCACCTGTGCGATAGCGACTCCATGGCCATTCGGCATTCCGAAGGCCTTCGCCATGTCCGGCGTCAGCTCTTGCGGGAGAATGCCCAGGAAGCCACGGGTGACCTTACCATTTTTCATGATCTGGTCCATGACATTGCGAGCCATGTTGGCTGGGATCGCGAAGCCGATACCCTGATTGCCGCCCGTTTCACCGGACAGGATGGCGGTGTTGATTCCAACCAGGTCGCCACGCGTGTCGATGAGCGCGCCGCCCGAGTTGCCGCGGTTGATGGAGGCATCGGTCTGGATGAAGTCCTCAAACCGCTCGATCTGGCCGCCCATGCTGCGCCCGGTGGCGCTGATGATACCCATGGTCACGGTTCCGCCCAGGCCGAACGGCTCGCCGATCGCGAGGACGACGTCGCCCACCTGCGCATGCGATGAATCCGCGAACGGCAGCGTGGTAAGGCCGGTTTTGTTGATCTTCAGCACGGCTAAGTCGGCGTATTTGTCAGTGCCGACGATTTTGGCGGGATATTCTTCCTTATCGGCGAAGGAGACTTTCACATCGGTCGCGCCTTCCACGACGTGGTTATTGGTCAGGATATAGCCATCCTGGCTAACGACGACGCCCGAGCCAAGGCTGGTGGCGCGTTGCGAGCGCGGCTGCATCTGCTGCGGCATACGGCCGCCGAAGAACTGCCGGAAAAATGGATCGTTGAAGAGACCCTGGCCTCCGCCTTCTTCGCCTTGCTCCTTGACGACCTTGGAAGAGGAGATGTTAACCACCGCCGGCAAGGTTCGTTTAACGACCGGAGCGAAGGTGGTGATGGGACCCGACTCGGTAACCCGAGAGGTGTCCGCAAGAACTGGAACTCGATTGGGGCTGCTGACGGAGACGACGAGCGCACCTGCCAGCAGTGCAATGACGGCGACAAAAGCCGCCGTGGATTTGCTGATATGACCTTTCATTTAAGCTTCCTCCAACTTTCTATGCTTCCTCAAGAGCCGCTACACGCTCGCGGCTTGCGATTTTAGATTCAAAACTCGGCTTTGATTCAAAGCTAAGGTGGCCGGCAGGGTCCAGATCCACCACGATGTGCTGGCCGTCCCTGACTTCGCCTCCGAGAATCCGGCGCGCTATCGGCGTTTCAATTTCGCGCTGGATGGCCCGTTTTAACGGCCGGGCGCCGTAAGCTGGATCGTAGCCGCTGCGAACCAAGTGTCCGCGGGCCCGATCCGTCAATTCCAAATCGATATGCCGATCGGCCAGACGTTTCCGCAAGCCGTTTAACTGAATGTCCACGATCTGTTTCAAATGCTCTTCGGTAAGGGCGTGGAACACGATGATCTCGTCGACCCGGTTCAAAAACTCCGGCCGGAAATGATCGCGCATTTCTTCCAGCACCGTTTCCTTCATCCGTTCGAATCCTTCACCGGCAAAAGCGCCTCTATATTCCAAGATGCGCGGGCTGCCGATATTGGATGTCATTATTACGATGGTGTTTTTAAAGTCGACGGTACGACCCTGGCCGTCGGTCAGGCGACCATCATCTAAAATCTGCAGCAGCACGTTGAACACGTCGGAATGCGCCTTTTCGATCTCGTCGAAAAGGACCACACAGTATGGACGACGGCGGACGGATTCCGTTAGCTGCCCGCCTTCTTCATAACCTACGTAACCTGGAGGCGCGCCCAGGAGTCGCGCAACGGTATGTTTTTCCTGGTACTCGGACATATCGATGCGAATCATGGCCTTCTCGTCGTCGAATAGAAACTCGGCCAGGGCCCGGGCCAGCTCGGTTTTGCCCACGCCGGTGGGTCCCAGGAAGATGAAACTGCCGATGGGACGCTGGGGATCCTTCAATCCCGAGCGCGCCCGCATGACGGCTTCCGCCACCGCCTGGACGGCTTCATCCTGCCCGATGACTCGCTTGTGCAATTCGTCTTCCAGATGCAGCAGCTTCTGCATCTCGCCCTCGAGCAGCTTAGAGACGGGGACGCCGGTCCAACGGCTGACCACCTGGGCGATGTCTTCTTCGTCAACTTCCTCTTTGAGCAGCCGCTTGCCGGATTGCTTTTCCACCAGCCGCGTTTCCTCAGTCTTGAGCTTGCCTTCCAGTTCGGTTAATTTGCCGTATTTCAGCTCGGCCGCGCGGTTCAAATCGTACTGCCGCTCGGCTTTTTCGATATCGATCTTGACCTGTTCGATCTGCTCGCGTAGCGCCCTCAGCCGCTGCACGCCTTCCTTTTCGGCCTGCCACTGGGCCTTGAGCGCGTCCGACTCCGACTTGAGATCGGCGATCTCCTTCTCGATCTTCTTCAGCCGATCCTTGGAGGCGCTGTCGGATTCTTTCTTCAATGCCTGGCGCTCAATTTCGAGCTGCATGATGCGGCGCAGGATTTCGTCCAGGTCCGACGGCATGGAATCAATTTCGGTGCGCAGCTTGGCAGCCGCCTCGTCAACGAGATCGATGGCTTTGTCGGGGAGAAAACGATCGCTGATATAGCGGTTCGAAAGAACGGCCGCGGCTACCAGCGCCGAATCCTTGATGCGAACGCCATGATGGATTTCATAGCGCTCGCGCAGGCCGCGCAGAATGGAGATGGTATCTTCTACGCTGGGCTGATCGACGAAGACGGTCTGGAAGCGGCGCTCGAGCGCGGCGTCCTTTTCGATGTACTTGCGGTACTCGTCGAGGGTAGTGGCGCCGATGCAATGCAGTTCTCCGCGCGCCAGCATCGGTTTCAGCAGATTACCGGCGTCCATGGCGCCTTCGGCCTTGCCCGCGCCCACCACGGTGTGCAGCTCGTCGATGAACAGAATAATCTGGCCTTCGGACGTTTGCACTTCCTTTAGCACCGCCTTCAGGCGCTCTTCGAATTCGCCGCGGAACTTTGCGCCGGCGATCAGCGCGCCCATATCGAGTGAAACGACGCGCTTGTCCTTCAATCCCTCGGGAACGTCCCCGCGGATGATCCGTCCGGCCAAGCCTTCCACGATGGCGGTCTTGCCGACGCCGGGCTCGCCGATGAGCACCGGGTTATTCTTGGTGCGGCGTGAAAGGACTTGGATAACGCGGCGGATCTCTTCATCGCGCCCGATCACGGGATCCAGCTTGCCTTGGGAGGCCAGTTGCGTTAGATCGCGGCCGTATTTTTCCAGAGCCTCATAGGTGGCCTCGGGATTTTGAGTAGTCACGCGCTGGCTGCCTCGGACCTCTTGCAAGGCCCGCATGAGGCGTTCGCGCGTGATGCCGAATTCGCGGAATAGCTTTCCGGTGGCGCCCGAGTCGTCGGTCGCGGCGAGCAGGACGTGCTCTACCGAGACATACTCGTCCTTTAACCGCTTGGCTTCATCTTCGGCCTGCGTCAGCAGCTTGGTGACGCGTTGGGTGACATATACCTGATCCGGGCCGCCGGTGGCGCCGGTCACCTTGGGCAGCCGGTCCACTTCCTGCTGGAGGCGCGTCCTGAGTGCGTCCACGCGAATGTCGGCCTTATTCAGGATGGAGGGAGCCAAGCCGCCCGCCTGGTCCAGGAGCGCCAGCATCAGGTGCTCGGTATCGAGCTGTTGGTTGCCATGCTGGATAGCGATGGATTGGGCGGAGCGGACGGCTTCTTGGAGTTTTTCGGTGAACCGGTTGAAGTCCATAAATCTTAGTCCCTATGTATCAACTGATATAAGCATATCACCATAATGGTCAATGGGCAAGCGTGAGATCCGCAAAAACGAACCCATCCCGCTCGACGATCTCTCCGACCGAGACCGGGATCGGCTCCCGGAAGCCCGGGCCATCATAAACAAACGAATGGAATTCGCCGTTCTCGCCGCAGGGGTCGATCTGGGGCGGAAGATCGGCGAGGAACTGAGAGTCGAAATCGCGGCCGGCGAATTCCTTGGAAAGCACCTTGGGATCCACACAGGTGATTTTAGCTCGCAGGCCGGAAGCAATCATGGTTCGGGCCAGTTCGGCCGTGGGGATTTGCCAGACCGGAAATAACGGCTTCAGGCCGGTGCCTGAGAGCTGCTTCTCGCGGTAGGCGCGGATGTCGGCGAGGAACAGATCGCCGAACACTATTGCTTGAACAGCTTCGCCGGTCGCACGCTTGCAGAGCGCGGTCATTCGGAGTTCATATTCGTCGTTGGAACAGGGCCACGGCAGGGGAACGGTCCAAAGCGGCAGTCCCAGGGACTTGGCTTGCAGCTCGAGCAGCTCGCGCCGGACGGCGTGCATGGCCACGCGGTCGAATTGTTCGTTGAGAGTGGTGACGAGGGCTACGACTTCGATGCTCGGATCTTGCCTGAGAAGATGTAGCGACCAGGCGCTATCCTTGCCGCTCGACCAGGATACGGCAACTCGTGACATTTCACGATTAAAGCCTCAGGCCGCGATTGCGACTCGTTCGTTACTCGCAACCGTGCGGCTCAGCCAGGCGTAGAGCCCGAACAGAACGGCGGTGTAGAGGATGTCGCTGGCTAGAGTCCAGCCAAAGAACGGAATGGCGGCCAGATAGCAGCTCGCGAGGCCGGCCGCGGTCCGAGGGTACGCTTGGAACCAGAGCCAGCTCCCAAAGTTGGTGAGCAGGAAGAATTGGATGCTGTTCAGGACCGTGACAGCCGCGATGCGTGAAATGCTCTCGGTATTGCGAAGTAGCCGGCCCAGCCACACGCTGATGAGGAAGCTGGCGTAGATGAAAATCTGATACTTGGTGAAAGCCGGGACGCCGTAAAACGAAGCCAGGATCGGATCCGTGATGGCCATGAGAGCCAATGGAACCAAATAGGCTTGCCAGCGCGGCAGTCGAGCGCCGGCGAACAGGCTGGTGGCGCCCACGGGCGCGAAATTCGGCGGATGGGGCAGCAGGCGCGCGACGGCTCCGAGCGCCGTAAGAGATAGAGCAACGGGACGCCAGTTGGCCTTGGTCATCGCCTATATTATAGCTCGCCCATCTAGATTATGACTCTGCGATACCCTTTCCCGGCTTCAGGCGTTTGCGTAATACAACTAAACCGATCAAGCCCGAGCCGATCAGCAGATAGGTGCCGGCTTCAGGAGCTTCCGATAAATCCGACGCGCCGAAACCGAAGTTATCGAGCAGCGCTTCCGTTGAACTGCTGGACGTAGCGGCTGGCACGTCGAGCTGAATGGAAGTGATGGGCGAGCTGGACGTGATTCCCCAAAACGTCTCCGTGTTTCCGCCGACGGTGGGGACGGTGTACGTGTTTCCCGCGATCGTGATGCTGTAAGTCATTCCCGGGGAGCTGGCGGTCCACAGATCCATGCTGAGCGAGGTGACGTTGGCGGGGAGAACGATGTTGATGTATGGAAGCGGAGAGCCGTTACTCGGCTCAGGACTCGCAGCTACCAGCAAGGCGTCGCCGGTGCCATCGTTGTACCACGAGAACGCACTGGTATCGACCACCTCAATGCCGGATACGCCGGCCGACGAGTATCCAATAAACTCGACGCCGGAGCTTGTGACGCCGGAGGGGCTGTTGTAATTCGTGTCGCTTCCGGCGGGGGCCAAACCGGTAAACGTGACGGCTTGGTAGCCGGCTGCTGTGGCGGCCTCCCAGGTCGCAGCAGTGCTGTAGGTGGTGATGGTAGTGGAATAGGCCGGCGCGAGCGCGAGACCGAAAGTAAGCAGGATAAACCTCAGCCGCATAATCCCCCCGATTGAATGTTGAAGCTGGTAAGTGGGGGCGATGCGGAGGATGTCTCGCGCTATTTCGAATTTACTTCAGCGCCTGCGGCTAGTTCTTTAGTGACGCAGTCACCTTCGCGGCATATTCCTTGGCCTTGGCGAGGATGGGGGCAGGGTCGAGAGTGAGCGAGCGGCCGTCGCGCACGATGGGCTTTCCGTCGACAACGGTATCTTGCACGTCCGATCCCTTGAGCGCGTAGACGATTTGCGAATACACGTTGTAGAGCGGCACGGCGTGCGGGCGGTCCAGGCGCAGAGTGATCAAGTCGGCCCGCTTGCCGGTTTCGAGTGAGCCGATTTCCTTGTCGAGGCCGGCAGCTCGTGCGCCCAGGATAGTGGCCATGGCGACGGCTTGCTCGGCCGGAATCACGGTGGGATCGCCAGTGGCGACCTTTTGCAGGTCGGCTGCCAGGTTCATCTCTTCCATCATGTCGAAATCGTTGTTGCTGCCGGCCGGACCGTCGGTGCCGACTCCAACCGGGACCCCGAGCGCGAGCAGTTTCACCACCGGCGCGATGCCGCTCGCGAGCTTCATATTGCTGGATGGGCAATGCGCCACTCCGGTGCCGTGCGCCTTCAGGATCTGCATGTCGGCCGGGTCCAGGTAGATGGCATGCGCGACCAGCGTCCAGCCATCCAGAACGCCCAGCGATTCCACCAGCCGGGTGGGCGTCATGTGACGCGTGCGCACAGCGTCGTCATATTCGAATTTAGCTTCGGCGAGATGCATCACCAGCGGCGCGTGGAATTTGTTCGCTAGCGCGCGGGCAGCCTGTAGATCGGCGTCGTCGTTGGTATAGATGGCGTGCGGCGAGACGGCGGGTGTAATGATGGGGTCGCCCTGGTATTCATCCAGAAATTTCTCGGTGAACCGGAGCATGTCCTTGGGCGTAGCGGCGTCGGGCGATTTGAAGCGGATCATGGTCTCGCCGAGAATCCCGCGCATGCCGGCTTCCTTGGCGGCCTTGGCGACGCTGTCCTCGAAGTAGTACATGTCGACGAAGGTGGTGGTTCCGGAGAGCATCATTTCGAGGCACGCCAGGCGCGTTCCCCAGAGCACGAAGTCGGCCGTTACGTTTTTGGCTTCGGCCGGAAAGATGAATTTATTCAGCCAATCCTGAACCACCATGTCGTCGGCGATGCCGCGGAACAACGACATGGCGGCGTGGGTGTGAGTATTGATCAGTCCGGGCATCAGGATGTCGTCGGGACGGTTGATATGCTGGCGGGCTTGAAATTGTTTCTCGATGTCGGCGCGCTTGCCGACGCCAACAATGCGCTGGCCGCGAACGGCGACGGCACCATCCGAGATCAGGTCGTGTTGCGGGTTCATGGTGACGACGTAGCGCGCGGTGTAGATGGAGTCGGCCGGCTCGGCGTGGAGGAGAAGGGCGGAAAATAGTAGGCACGCTACCGAGCCGCGACCGTGAGGGAGTCGGTAACTAAAGAAATGAAGCATCGAAGGGCCTCGGGAAAAGATCTTTCAAGTGCAAGGTTTCGGTTTTGCCGTGAAGGTTCGTTAGCGTCAATTCGATGTCGCCACAAAATTCCCACAGGATCTGGCGGCATGCGCCGCAGGGCGGCGTTAACACATCGGTGTCGGCTGAGACGGCGATGCGCTGGAACCTGCGGGCGCCTTCTGAAATCGCCTTGAACACGGCTACGCGTTCGGCGCAGACGCTGAGTCCATAGGTCGCGTTTTCGACGTTGCATCCGGTGAACACGCGGCCGTCGGTAGCTTCCAGAGCGGCTCCGACCTGGAACTGTGAGAAGGGAGCGTGTGCTTTGGTCCGAGCCTCGAGAGCCTTTTCGATCAGAGTCATGAATTCTCTTATATAACCCTGGGTAACAGCGTTTTCAAGAAGCGGATTAGAGTATCGCGCACCTGACGGCCTGCTTCCAGAACCTCTTCGTGATGGATTTTTTGGGGAAGAATCCCTGCCGCCATGTTGGTGACGCATGAGATTGCCAGCACGCGCATGCCGAGATAATTCGCCACGATGACTTCCGGAACGGTTGACATGCCCACTAAGTCCGCGCCAATGGTTCGAAGATAGCGGATTTCCGCGGGCGTTTCATAACTGGGGCCGGTGAGCGCCGCGTAGACGCCTTCCTTCAATTGGATGTTCAGTTGATGAGCCACCTGATGGGCGATGGCGCGGTAGGCCGACGAATAGGCTTCGCTCATGTCGGGAAAGCGCGGCCCGGCTGAATCGTCATTCGGCCCGATCAGGGGATGCGAGCCCTGCAGATTGATGTGATCGGAAATCAGCACCAGCGCGCCCTGGCTATAGGAAAGGTTAATGCCTCCGGCGGCGTTGGTGAAGACCACGCTGTGCACTCCCAACTGGCGCAGCACCCGAACACCCAGTGTCACTTGGGCCGGCGTGTAGCCTTCGTACAGATGAGCGCGGCCAGCCATCACGGCGACGTCCAGCTTGTGCAGTTTCCCGAAGACCAGCTTTCCTAAATGCCCGACAGCCGTGGATACAGGCCAGCCAGGAATCTCCGAGTAGGGAATCGCAAAGGGGTCGTCAAGCTCGTCGGCGAAGGCTCCCAATCCGCTACCCAGCACAACAGCGATGCGAGGCTCGCGACCCGTCAGTCCGCGAATATGGGCGACTGCTGTCTCCATCTATAAGAGCATGCCTGCGATGCAGGCGGTCATAAAGTTAGCCATGGTCCCGGCGGCGACAGCCTTCAGGCCCAGGCGCGCGAGGTCGGATTTGCGGCCTGGCGCGAGCGCGCCGATGCCTCCGATCTGGATCGCGATGGAGCTGAAGTTGGCAAATCCGCACAGGGCGTAAGTCGCAATGGTGAACGAATGCGGATCGAGCCGGGGCTTCATCGGCCCGAGCTGCTGAAAGGCGATGAATTCGTTGAGCACCAGACGGGTTCCGAGCAGATTTCCGATGGTCCGGCAGTCTTGAAACTTGATTCCAAGCAGCCAGGCGATGGGCGCAAAGACATATCCGAAGATTTGTTCGAGCGATAAATGGAAATAGCCCAGGATTCCGTTGCACATTGCGATCAGGGCGAGAAACGCGATCAGCATGGCCGCGATGTTCAGCGCCAGATGCAAGCCGTCGCCCGCGCCGCGCGCCGCCGCGTCGATGATATTCACGCCGGGCTTCTCCACCACCACTTTCACGCTGCCCGCTGTGACGGGTTTTCCGACTTCCGGCATCAGGATC
>Ga0302325_10006546_pt1 | contig 26132 bp, 19 predicted proteins | sample Palsa_T0_2_FD_201948 | JGI IMG/M metagenome (GOLD analysis project Ga0302325, IMG submission 201948) | Peat permafrost microbial communities from Stordalen Mire near Abisko, Sweden - Palsa_T0_2 | ecosystem: Environmental > Terrestrial > Soil > Palsa > Peat permafrost | place: Sweden: Abisko... | reverse complement strand
AAGGGGACCGGTAACCCTGACAATGAACAGACGATCGCATCGATCATCCTTGGCAATTCCTGGCTAACGGCCAACGGAGTCCCGGTTGCCGGTGAATATGAGGTGAAGAATGTGCAGGCGATGAAGATCATGGACAGCTTTGGGGCGGGGGGATCCTTTACGGAATATTATGCCATGGACTACGATGCCGACGTGGTGCTGATGGGACATGACGGACCGGGGCATATCGCTATTGCCGAAGGCAAGACGATCGTGCGGCCGCTTAGGATCTATCATGGAAAGGTAGGCAATGGCCTGTCGGTGGAGATGTCGGTGCGGAAAGGCCCTGTGACGCTGCTGTCTGTGGTAGAGAAACGCGGTGGCGGGCTGTTCCTGCTGATAGCGGAGGGTGAATCGGTTGAAGGGCCGATCCTGAAGATCGGCAATACAAACAGCAGATACCGGTTTGCCGGGGGCGCAAGGAATTTCGTGAACCGCTGGAATAGTTATGGCCCTGCCCATCATTGTGCCGTCGGGGTCGGGTATCTGGGCTCCCGGCTGGAAAAATTTGCCGCGCTCATCAATATGGAGGTAATAAAAGTGTGTTAGATTTAGTTCAAAATACAACGGGAGGCTGCCATGTTAAACTACTATCGCTACCTGCCAATAAGCGCCGAGGATGAGCGCTGGGGTTTATCGGTGCTGAATGCCGGGTGTACCCGGGTCAAGGCTGACGAGGACTATCCTTACCTGCAGCATCCCGGCCATCATTATTTTACCTGGAGTAAGGGCCGGGTGCTGGATGAATACCAGGTGATCTATATAATCGGGGGTGAAGGGTCGTTCGAGTCGGCAAGTGTTCCGGAAACGGTCGTCCGTCAGGGCACGGTCATCCTGTTGTTCCCTGGTGAATGGCATCGTTTCAGGCCGGCTACAAAGACCGGCTGGGACGAATACTGGATCGGTTTCAAGGGCGAGATAGCGGACAACCTGGTGAGTCAGCAGTTCCTTTCTGTGTCGGAGCCGCTGGTGACGATCGGGTTCAAGGCTGACATGGTCGATCTGTTCTCGGCGGTGATCGGACAGACCAGGACCGAACGGCCGGGTTACCAGCCCTGGGTATCGGGGATGCTTTTGAATCTATTGGGTTGCGTTTATTCGCTGAACAAGCAGCAAAGCTTCGACAAGGACCATGGATTGAAAAGTAAGATGGAACAGGCGATCGCCTTGCTCCGTTCGACAATCGACGAGGATACCAGCATACAGGATATCGCGGCGGAGCTCAACGTCAGCTATGCCTGGTTCCGGAAGTGGTTCAAGCTTTACACCGGGATCGCACCGCAACAGTATCTCATCCAATTAAAGATAGAAAAGGCCAAGCAGCTGCTTGCCGACCCGGGAAATACGGTGAAGGCCATAGCCTATCACCTGCGTTTCGAGCATCCCCTTTATTTCTCAAGACTTTTTAAGGAGAAGGTCGGGCTGTCGCCTGAATTATACAGGAAGAGCCTGCCGGTCTAGTATGGAAAAGAAAAGGGCCCGGTCTGCGGGCCTTTCCTGGTGCTTGAAATCGGTCTGTTGTTTTACCTAAATTTGCACATGACGAAGTTCTACATCAATCTTTTCCGGCTTCTGACTTTTGTGCTTGCCGGCCTGGCGCTTATCAGGCCGATGATGGACCTTGCGGCGTTGCCTTCGGTCATAAGTCTTCCCAAGGACGATTATGCGGCGGTACAATCGGCCAACCAGTCGTGGGCCTGGCTAGAACTCATACGGCTTGCCTCCTTCTTTTCAATTGTCGCTCTGTTCTTCGTTGAACGGGTGCACAACCGGGTAATGTGGCCCATACGCGGCGCGTTCATCGCGCAGTGGGTCATGATCTTATTATACGTCGCCTTTACGCTTCCGATCAATATTACTACGTTTAACTGGACCTTTTTCCCGGACAGCAACTGGTCATGGCTCCGTACGGAGTGGGAATATTCGCGTGGCCTAAGTGCCATCACCGGGGGAATTTCTTTTGTTCTACTGCTCCTGGACCTGGTTTGGGCAAAATGGCGTTGAAGTTGTTTTTCAATGCGATCGAAAATGAATCTCATTTGAACAGATTTGAACAACTCCTTTTGTCTGTCCATTCACGAAAGCGGCTAGATTTGGACATGTTAGCAAACTACCTCAAGATCGCCTGGCGCTCGATTACGCGCCATAAGGGTTATGCCGCCATCAACCTGTTCGGCCTGGCGCTTGGCATGACGGGCTGCCTGTTCATCCTTTTGTGGGTCAGGGATGAAAAAAGCATCGATAACTTTCACGCGGGCGGGGATAACCTCTATACCTTGTACGAAAGGCAAACCGCCAATGGCAAGGTCGAGGGCCGTTACAGCACTCCTTATCAGTTTGGCCCCCCCGGTAATCCTGCGCTCCTGGACGGCGTCGAAAAGGAGATCCCGGAAATTACCCATTTTGCTTACTATGCTACGGGCTATGACCTTCCCTGGGGCCATGCCGAAACGATCTCCTACAACGATAAGGTGGTCAAGCTGGACGGCGCCCGCGCCGGCGAGGATTTCTTCCGGCTATTCAGCTATCCGCTGCTCGAAGGCAGCCCGGCCACGGCCCTGAGCGATCAGCATGCCATGGCCATGAGTCGAAAAGCTTCCATCATCTTTTTTGGCAGCCCGGCTGCAGCGATGGGGAAGACGGTTCGCTTCGAGAATAACCTGGACTTTACGATCACCGCGGTCTTCGAAGACCTGCCGCCCCACAGTTCGCTGTATTTTGACTTCCTGCTCAACTTCGAGAACCACAAGAAAGCCCTGGTGAACTGGCCCAGCGACGATTTCCAGAGTTTTCTTTCATTGGCGCCCGGGGCGAATCCGGCTGCCGTGACCGCTAAACTGAACCTCATCCTGCAAACCCGCCTGGCCGACAAGAACGGGGTCAAGCTCGAGGTGGGATTGCAACGGTATGGCGACCGGTATTTGCACGGCGTGTTCGTCAATGGCCGCCCGGAGACAGGCAGGATCGAGTACGTGCGCATTTTTAGCGGCGTGGCCGTTTTCCTCCTGCTGATCGCCTGCATTAATTTTATGAACCTGGCGACGGCCCGTTCCGTGCGGCGCGCCAAAGAGGTCGGCCTCCGCAAAGTGGTCGGGTCGACCCGGGGATACCTGATTGGGCAGTTCCTGGGCGAATCGCTGGTCTTTTCCTTTATGGCCTTGGTCCTTTCGATAGGCCTGGTGCTGCTCTTGCTACCGGCCTTCAACCATTTTACCGGCAAACAGATCGACTTTCCCTTTGCGCAAGTCTCCTTCTGGGTGGGTATGGCCGTAATTCTTTTGCTCACCGGTCTGTTGGCGGGGAGTTATCCTGCCCTCTATTTGTCTTCCTTGAAACCCGTCTCCGTGTTAAAGGGGATCTTCCGGTCCACCCGGGGAGCGGTATGGCTTCGTAAGGGGCTGACCGTTTTCCAGTTCGTGCTTTCTATTGTACTCATAATCGCTACGATCGTGATCCTGCGCCAAACCGACTATGTGGAAAATAGCAACCTGGGGTATAACCGCGATAACCTGGTCTATTTCCGGGTGGAAGGCGAGTTTACCAAAATGGAGCAATATGAACGTTTCAAACACGAGGCGTTGTCGATGCCGGGCATTGCGATGGTCGACCGGAGTTCCGAAGCGCCCCAGGAGATGAATTTCGTGGCCGACCCTGACGCGTTCAATTGGGAGGGTAAAGGGAAGACCGACCGGGTCGGATTCAAGCCTGCGTCGGTCGGATTTGATTTCGTTTCCCTGATGCACCTGAGGATCGACGAAGGTCGGGACTTTTCCCCGCTGAACGGTACCGACTCTTCCGACGGCTTCCTGGTCAACGAGGAGGCCGTGCGACGAATGGGCATGAAGGACCCGCTGGGCAAAATGGTATCTGCCTGGAACAAGCGGGGTCATATCATCGGCGTGCTGGCTGATTATCACACCCAGTCCTTCCGGGAACCCATTTTGCCGGTTATTGTGGATGTCAAAGAGTGGGAGGATTTTGGCGTGGTCATCGTACGCCTGAAACCCGGAGAAACGAAAAAGGCAGTGGCCGGTTTGCAGACCCTGTACAAAGCCATCAATCCCCACTACGCCTTCAACCTGGAGTTCGTGGACGAAGCCTATAAAAAACTGTACAACAGCGAACAACTCGTATCCCGGCTCTCGACCCTCTTCGCGACGCTGGCGATCGTGATCTCCTGCCTGGGTCTGCTGGGACTGGTCATGTTCTCCGCCGAGCAGCGCACCCGCGAGATCGGCATCCGTAAGGTATTGGGCGCCTCCGTCGGCCAGGTCGCTTACCTATTCTCGGTAGACTTTCTCCGGTTGATCGCCCTGGCTTTCCTGATCGCTGGTCCATTGGGTTGGTTTATGATGAGCGCCTGGCTGCACGATTTCGCGTACCGGATCAGCCTCTCGTGGTGGATCTTTGCGCTGGCTGGCGCCGGGTCAGTGCTGATCGCGGCATTGACGGTTAGCTACCAGGCGTTCAGGGCGGCGACGGCGAACCCGGTGAGGAGCTTACGGGTGGATGGGTGAAAGGCGCGCGTCATAGTTCTCGAACTCGACAATTATTTCATCGGCTCACTTTTTTCTTTGAAGCTCACCCCATATCGTATTGCCGCTTCAAGTATATCGATGTTTATGTCTTTTAGCGTTTTGAACTTAATGCAATATCCGGTCACGCTCGCCTTGCCTAGTTTTTCCCCATACGTTTGGGCTAAGTAGGCCTTATCCTTGATACCCATGAGATAGACAGAGATCCCGGTTTTGTTTGCGCTTAAACCAATTTGAAAAAAATCTCTGGTCTTTCCATCGGCATATTTTATGGTGAGAGATCCATAGCCTATAGTAGGGTTGCTAACAATTTTATTTTCGCTGTTTCTACCACTGTCGAACCATAATTTACAACCTGGTAAAACTTGAAGTGTGAGCTGGTGCAATGCTTGCATATCACTACGTTTTACTTCAGGTTGGCTGGTAATATACTCTTTGATTTGTTCTTGTATGTTCATATGAAATATACAATTATGGGTTCCTTACTCCGGTGACTGTTTCTCGAAAATATGAACAAATCGCAGGCAAAGCAAATTCCGACGATTTGGGTTAGCCGTCCGTCGATGGTCGCGGTCGTTGTGTTTGCCGCGGCATTAGTTTTACCACCCATCGCCAGTAAACTCTCCAAACCATGCGCTACTTCTCAAGGCAACTGGGCATGGCTACGTACCGAATGGGAATATTCGCGTGGCCTAAGCGCCATCGTCGGGGGGATTTCATTCGTTCTGCTGATCCTGGACCTGGTTTTGGGCAAAATGGCGTCGAAGCTAATATTGCTGAATGCTGCGCCGGCTTACAATTTTATCAATTGTGAGACATGCATGTTATTATTCACCTGCACCTTCACGACATAACTACCCGACGGCAGTTTGCTGACCGGGATGCTGAAGGTATTGACGCCCGCCCCGATGGCCTGCTGCTGCAGGCTTATCCTGGCGCCGCCTGTCGTCCATAATTCTATCAGGGCAGTACCCGGCGTCGTGGCATTGATCTGCAGTTGCACATCCGTATTGCCGGCAGCCGGGTTGTTCAGCACCGCGACAGAAAAATCCCCCGCCGCTATCGTAACCGAAACAATATTGCTATACATGGTCTTCCCGTCGAGGTCTGTTTCCAGCACCTGGTAATAATGCTGACCGGGCCCCGCATTCACCTGTACAAAGCTATATGCCTGCTGTTCCGCATCGTTGGCCACCTCCCCTATACTGATGAAATGCACCCCATCCGTGGAATGATTGATCTTGTAGGTGCTGGCCTGGTTGTTGTCACCCACCACCCAGCTCAGGTCTACATTGTTGCCATTGGGCTGGGCCGCAAAAGAAACAAAATTCACCGGCAACGGCGTTCCGGCCGCTGCATTCGAGAGGATGGCAAACACAGCCTGATCGGGTAGCGTCACATTGTTGAACGTGGCTACATTACCGGTAAAAGCAGGCTCATAAAAGGTTGTGGATCCAGTGGCAAACGTAGGATCTCCGGCCTGGTTCACCATCAGCGGGAAATCGGCCGCGGTGCCGATCGCCCCTGTCACCGCAAGACCCGTAAAATCAAAGCTGAGGTTCACTGGTCCGACCGAATTCGTATTGGCGACCTTCCAGTTCCGGATCAACCGTGATGATCCGCTGGCGGCCGCCGGTACATTGGAAGTTGTCTCCGTCAAAACGCCATTGTCGTTGCCGATCATTAAAAAGCTCTGGTCGACCGTGATCGGGTTGACGGCGGTCAAAATGATATTCCCACTCCCGCTCTGTCCCGTTCCATTGCCGCTGCCGGTCGTCGCATTGTTGGATTGGTTGACCGATAACGACGAATTGTTATCGAGCGCCAACCCGAATACGCCATGGTTATAGGTACTGTTGGCCGTCGCATTCCATACCGTGGCGCCGGCAGACGACAAAAGGCTGATCCCGATCGGGATACCATATTTCATCGACAGATAGGAAAAGATCTGATTCCTGGCAGCCCCGCCGTTGACGTTGTTGTTGTAAACGATAAGCTCCGCCAGATTACCTATAAAAGGCTCCTCGGTAGGGACGGCACGGCAACCCAGCCGGTTCACCGTGTTGGCGATAAACCGGTCCGCCAGCGCATCCAGGTAGAACGGATCGGAATTCAATACCACCGTCGCCCCCGCAATATTCGTCTGGTCGACCAGTTCCACGTCGCTCGTATTCTGGGCCAGCAGGTTCACCTCGCTGATATAAGGCTGGCTTGGATTATAGGACAGCCCCAAACCCTGTGTATAGGGAGAGATCTCATCCTGGTCCCCGTATTCGCCGTTATAGACCCATAACCCTCCGCCAACGCCTCCATTATAGGTGGTGCCCCAGGGAGCGGTAAAGGTTTGGAAGTCGGTGGCATCCTGGATCCAAACCCGCTGCGGAGTTTCCGATGAGACTTTGGAACTCCAGACCGCAAAAATAGCATAGGCCGGATTGCCTGTCGTAATGGGAGCGTTACTGCCGGTTGGACCGTTCATTTCCTGAACACCATTAAAGAAAACGGAGGGCAGAAAATTAAAAGTTGATGATTGGACGATCGGGCGGTTATGCGGTGATGACGTAAACGTAAACGCCGGGATATTGAAATATGCCCAATTGTTGAGACTATCGGTGGAGCTAAGCGTGGAGGCTGCATCGGCCCGCAGCCATAGACTGAGGGTGGCACTTACTCCGCCGGGAGATTGCGCCATCAGGGGAAGACAAAAAAGAAAACTAAGACTTAGGGAGTAGATTTTTTTCATACATAAGCTTTGGAATAAAAATTGGCTGGCCGAAAATACCCTTTTTGTGATGCGGGGTTTACAGGTTTTTGTTAAATAAGTGGGGTGTCCCCCTTTTATGGGATGGCGTGGGGCCATCCGTATCCACATTATGGTGAGATTGTTGCCGGCCTGGCCTACATTTGTGAAAACGACCAATTCCCATGCAAAGAAGAATGCGGAGACGGTGGATTGCTGCTACGATCTTTCTCCTCATCATGTTACTGATCGGGCGACCGCTTATCTTTCTGAGCTATCATTATATTAAGGATCATCGTGCCATGCCGCCTAAGGCCAGGCCTGGCTACCCGGATGACGCGAGCCATATGAATGAGACGAAAATGGACTCTCTTGTGCTGGTGGAACCCATGCCGGACAAGGCTGAAAAACAACTCCAAAACCTGGTACTTTTTGCGGCCCGAGGCCATCGGGTGATCTCCATTGGGGGCGCCAGACACTCCATGGGAGGTCAAACCCTTTATTCCGGGGGCATCCTGATAGATATGAGAGGTTATAATCAAATGCACCTCGATTCCACAAATAATGTGCTGTCCGTAGGTTCTGGGGCCCTCTGGTCGGATGTAGTCCCTTATTTGAATAAGTATGGGAAATCTGTCCTTATTATGCAAACGAATAACTCATTTACCGTCGGAGGTTCTCTGAGTGTTAACTGCCATGGGTGGCAAGTGGGTTCGGGACCTATTGCGTCCAGTGTCTTGTCGTTCCGGCTGCTTATGGCTGATGGAAAAATATGTACCTGCAGTCGGAGTGAAAACCCGCAGCTTTTTTCCCTCATCCCGGGTGGCTACGGGCTTTTCGGCATCATCCTGGATGTTAAATTGAAAGTAACGGACAATAAGACTTATCGCATGTATCAATATGTCATGCCCTCGGGAGACTATCTCAAAGCCTTCCGCGAACGAGTCAATAATAATCCCCGGATCGGTATGATCTATGGGCGAATTAATGTGAACCAGGATGATTTCGCGAATGAGGCGATCCTTTCCACATTTCGGATCGACGATAGCGTGGCCATCCCTGCATTGAAAGCACCCGGACTAAGCGCCTTCAGAAGGACGGTTTTCAGAAGTTCCGCCGGCAGCGAATATGGCAAAGCGTTGCGTTGGCATTTGGAGAAGCTGGTCGTTAAGCTGGGAAAAGGCAAGATCTTTTCAAGGAATCAGCTTATGAATGAACCGGTCGATATCTATCAGAACAGCGAAGCGGGTTACGCTGATATCCTTCATGAATACTTTATACCAGCCGACTCAATAAATCGCTTCATAGACGAAATTAGAAGGACGATACCAAAATACAAGGTCGATCTGATGAACATCACCATTCGGAATGTTTTGGAAGACCGGGACGCGTATATGTGCTATGCACGAAAGGAAGTATTTGGCTTTGTCATGCTATTCAACGAAGCTGTTGATCCCGGAGCGGACAGGGAAATGCGAAATCTGACACAGAAACTGGTCGACATAGCAATCTCCCTGGGAGGAACATATTACCTACCTTACCGGCTGCACGCAACCCGCGAACAATTCTATAGGGCATATCCCATGGCACAGGATTTTTTCAAGCTGAAAAAAAAATACGATCCGGAAGAGATCTTTCAAAATCAGTTCTACAAGACATATAAATAACAAAGGAATAGCCCGGTTTACTGCATTCTTTGTGAGATTTGATGTTCCGTCAGCGCTGAACTTAATGCAATACCCGGTCATTTGTTCTTGTACGTTCATAGATGAAACACGGGTGGTTGTTTCACGAAAATATGAACAAAACCAGAAAGTAAACTGCTTTTCGATATGGTCTGCTAGCTTAATTCAAGTTGTTCAATGCGTATGCCTGCATTGAAGTTGGGGACAACATATCTGTGGCGATATTTTTGGGGTATAAGGGCAAATGGTGGGATTTGCGGTAAAGTGATTGCGCATTTCGAATCAGTTTTTTTTGATGCGCGCTTTTTATTGAAAGATAGTCGTACAGATTGTGGGCAGGAACCCGCAGCAGTGAAGGATAGTTTTTAATAATTCTATGTGTTTTTTTTAACGTATTTTTTGAATAGTGTAGCGTCCGGAAGTTTCTTTCAAATAGGTTGCTTTTTGTCATTGCGTGTGTTATCGCCGAATAAAAAATTCCTAGGGTAACATCGTCAGAAATCATTGGTGTCATATAGTAAAGGGTGGTTACTTCCACCGCTTTTAGTATTCTCTTGCCAAGAGGATTTTGACCATACACGCATTGTGAATATTCTAATGAGCGGCCCTGAAAGTGAATTCTTACTGTAGTTGCTTTCTTTTTGTTTCTGGTGTGAAGTTCAACGAGGAGGCCATCTTCAATAAATATCCAGCTTTCGTAAGGTATGGTTTGATGCACGAATTCGCCTGGTTGAAGCTGCAGTGCGTTTAGTCTGCTGGTGAATAGGCCGGTATTGTCATTGTTAAAGAACCCTATCTTTTTGAGATATCTGCTAAGCCGTTGCATAGAAAAGGTTTAAAATGATTTTAAGCGTCTACTACTAAAATACAAACATTCAAGTTTGAAAAATGTCATTTATCGCAATCGGTTCGGATTTTGTTTCGTGAAGTTGACGTAATGGTAATCGAACCGTTGGAGCCTTGAATGTGAAGCTTTTCGAATTTTTAATGAAATGCGTCCAAAACAAAAAGCCTTCAAATCCAGGGACTTGAAGGCTGCTATTTTGTTTGTGAACGAGGTGGTACAGAGTTAAGATTGTCAATGGTTAGAGCCATTATTGTTTTGCGACATGCCCGTTTTTTACTAAATTAGCGGTTATAAGAAACTGACCAATAATGTCCAAGAACAATAGTCTGCCGGTCTCTCAGCAAATGCCGGATTTTGAAAAAGCGGAAATGGACCTGTTGCGGAAAAATCTTCGCAGATCCTATAAGGAAAGGTTTCTAATGGCTACCCGTTTGTACAAGATCCAGCAAACAATGAAAAAGGCCGTTATCACGCACAAGCCTTTTGTAAGTAAGTAACCTTCATGGATATCTTCGACGAGGAAATATTGAAATTCTGGGCAGCTCTACAAGACCAGAAAGTAAGATATATTATGGTTGGCGGATACGCTACAAATCTACACGGATATCAGCGGTATACTGGTGATATCGACATCTGGCTTGATGACAATACCGAGAACAGGCATCTATTGAGAAAGGCGTTCGTCCAGTGCGGGATGGGGGATTATTATATGCTGGAGACGATGCAATTTGTGCCCGGCTGGACCGACATTCATTTGATGAATGGTCTCCGGCTGGATATCATGGTCAATATGAAGGGGCTCGAAGGGTATAGTTTCAATGAATGCTTAAGTATGGCTTCCGTTGCAGACATAGATGGCGTGAAAGTGCCGTTTTTGCACATAAATCAGCTTATCGCCAATAAAAAAGCGGTCAACCGCCCTAAAGATCAGGTTGATGTGATCGAATTGGAACGAATACAAAAGATTCTGGGAGAGCCTTAGGCTTAAAACTCGCGGTACAAACTCCTTTATTTATTAACGACCTAAAATTGTGTTTGGCTCCTCCAATCACGTATGAATATGCCTTCTGAATATTTTTCCATTCCTGATGTTGACCCACTGGCAACATGCTCAGTAGCGAGATTTTCTGCATCGGTCATGGATGAGACTGCTCGTAATATGCCTAATATTAGTTGGCTGTTCGGCTCATAAAAAAATAAATAGCAGAAGCCGAAACAAATAGTCTGGCATATTTTATTTAAGCTGCATTGTTGCAATGACTACCGACAGCAATTGGGCATGGCTTCGAACAGAGTGGAAATATTCCCGTGCCCTAAGCGCCATCGTTGGGGGGATTTCTTTCGTTCTGCTGCTCCTAAACAGGGTTTGGGCAAAATGGCGTGGTTAAGGCTTCCATTGAGTGCTGTTATAAATTTTTTGGAAGTCGACTCGAGAAAAGAGATTATTAACCGGTTTGTTGGCCTGCTGAGCCGGAGGCGGTGGATTTCAAGGTAGAGAGATGAGGGTTAATTTTTTTTAAATAATTTTGAATTTTTCAAAACAACACTTAATTTCAAGCGAATTTCAATTCCTGCCTTACAAATGCTAGGCCCTGCTGAATATTTCATGTAGTCGTCACTTCCACTGCCATACATAGTGTCCCAATATTGCCCGAATTCTGTTCGAATAATAACTCTTATCCCATGGCCCAAAGTTTCAATACCAGTTTGAAAAGTGTTGCCAGTAACTATCTTCGGTTGTTACATGTCAACGTTACCCCATCATCAGTTGAAAAGGATATTGAAGAAAACCCCCATTATCCCAGCCTGTTAAGTCTTAGTGAGACCTTTGACCGGTATCGCATCAGCAATAATGCCTTCAAAGTCACTGCCGAAAACCTGGATCAGGTGGAGCCTCCCTTTGTAGCTTTTGTAAATATGCCCTCCGTTGGCGGAGATTTTGTGGTGGTGACGGATATTGGCGATAAAAAGGTGACCTATTTATACAGAAGCAGCATCCCGCAAGCCTTATCGAAGGAGTTATTCTTGTCCCGATACCGCGAAATTGTGTGGGCAGCAGAACCCGACGAGCAAAGCGGTGAAGCGGGGTTCGGTCAAAAACTGGCGCTTGAAAAGGCCGTCAGGTATAAAAGAAATGCATGGTTTGGCGGAGTCATTGCGCTAATCCTGCTGCTGATCGCGGCCAACCTGGATATGGCCCATGCCATTGCCTATAGCACCATCGCATTTATCAAATTGGCTGGCACCGGGACGGCTGTTTTATTGCTGCTATATGAATCGGATAAAAGCAATTCGTTTGTTAAAAAGATTTGCCATGCCGGAAAACAAAGTGATTGTGATGCCGTATTAGGCAGTAAGGCCGCGGTAATAGTGGGGATCAATTGGGCTGAGATCGGCTGGTTTTATTTTGCAGCAACAACGTTAGGGCTATTATATCCTTCTGTCCCCTTCGCGGATAAAACCGCCTGGCTGGCCATCGCCAATGCTTTGGCCGCGCCCTATATTTTGTTCAGCCTCTATTACCAATGGAGGGTAGTTAAGCAATGGTGCCCGCTTTGCCTGGTTGTTCAGGCCGTTCTTTTTTCAGAACTGATATGGGGTGTTGTGAATTACTGGTCTTCCTTCCCATTTTCACCTTCCAAGGCGCATGTACCTGCTTTCCCTTTCCTCCCTGCCGGTATTTGCCTCTTATTTCCCATCCTCAGCTGGTATGGATTGAAGCGGGTCCTTGCGAAGGCTCGGGATTCCGGTCTGCATTATACGGCTTATAAACGTCTTCAGAATAACCGGGAAATCTTTCATAGCCTGTTGCAGCAACAGGATAAGACGCCCGAAGGCTGGCAGCGGATAGGCATCAGCATCGGAAATCCGATTGCGGCTACTACTATTATTAAAGTCTGTAGTCCTTATTGCGGCCCTTGTGCCAAAGCGCACCCTCATTTGGAAGAGATCATTCATAGCCATGAAGATGTGCACCTGAAAGTGATTTTTACTGCCCGCAATGGCGAACAAGACGAAAGGACTGCCGTTGCCAGGCATTTATTGGCAATCGCAGCCGAAGGAGATAGCGCAAAAACCCGCCAGGCTTTAAATGACTGGTATAACGCTCCTGAAAAAGTTTATGGCCGGTTTGCGGCAAAATATCCCATGAACGGCGAATTGAAGCAACAGGATGCACAGATTGAGGCGATGGCCCAATGGTGCGCGGAGGCAGAGATCGACTACACACCTACCATTTTTGTAAACGGGCATCGGTTGCCCGAAAACTACGCTATAGAAGAATTGAAAAATATTTTATAAGAGTTTCTTTGGCCAAAGGAAATGGGGAAGCTGAAAACCATTAAAAAAGAGTAGGCACCATCACATTTAAACTTTATAATGATGCAAAACAGAAAATCAGATTCCCTGCGTCAGGGGGACCAAAGAAGTCGTTTGAATAACATCGGCGAAGCGCTCAGCAAGGATCAGATGAAAAAAATACAGGGCGGCAGCTGTCAGGAAGGAGATATAGTCCCATGTCTCCATAGCGGTGGCTGCAGCGTTTCCATTGGCGGCGGGTTTTGCTGCATCGCTAGTTGTTGATACGATCAATTACCTATCACCAGGTTGATATATATCACACCTGGTGATATTTTCTTAAATATGCTCAATGAATTCTTTTCCTTTTTACCGGCAACCGGATTCAATGGACTGCGGACCTACCTGCCTGCAGATGGTCGCCAAATATTATGGCAAAACGGTTGCGCTCCAGACATTAAGAGAAAAAACGCAAATTGGAAAGGATGGCGTCAATATACTTGGCATCAGCGAAGCGGCTGAAAGTATTGGATTCAGGACCAGGGCTGTCAAATTGAATTATGCGTCTTTAGTCAGCGAGGCGTTGTTGCCTTGCATCCTTCACTGGAACCAGCAGCATTTTGTAGTACTGTACAGGTTTAAACGAAGGCGATTGTTCATTGCAGATCCGGGAGGGGAGCAGGCAAGTTTGACGCCCGAGGAATTTCTGTCGCGTTGGATCAGTGATAAAAATAGCCAGGGCGTCGGCGTAGGTGTGGCGTTGCTTTTAGAGCCCACCCCCAGATTTTACGAACAGGGCGAGGCATCACCCATACCCGGGCGTACTATTTCGGAAATTGGTTTCAGGAATGTGTTCCACTATCTTATGCCCTATAAAAGCCTGGTCCTCCAGCTTGTCCTCGGCCTGGGGATCGCAAGTCTTTTGCAGTTGATCCTTCCTTTTCTCACCCAAAGCGTGATCGATGTCGGTGTAGGCACGGCCGACATTAGCTTTATATACATAGTACTGCTGGCGCAGTTAGCATTGACCGTCGGTCGGCTGACAGTGGACTTTGTCAGGAGCTGGTTATTGCTTCACATCAGTACCCGGGTCAATATTTCCATCCTCACGGATTTTTTGATCAAGTTCATGAGGCTGCCGTTGTCCTTTTTTGATAGTAAGAGAACCGGCGACATTCTGCAACGGATGAACGATCACCAGCGGATCGAGTCCTTTCTGACCGGTGCATCCATTAATGTTGTATTTTCCCTGGCCAACCTTGTTGTATTTTCTGTCGTGTTGGCGATATTCAATGTGCATATCTTCGGCGTATTTATCAGTGCCAGCATTCTATATTCTGGCTGGGTGGCGTTTTTTTTAAAGAAAAGCCGGTTGTTGGATTACAAGCGCTTCGATGTTGCGGCCAAAGAACAAAGTGCAACGATCCAAATGGTGCAGGGTATGCAGGAGATAAAGTTGAATGGGGTGGAAAAGTCCATGCGATGGAGTTGGGAGCGCCTTCAGGCGAAGTCATTCAGGCTGAATATGAAAGGCCTGGCCATTAATCAATGGCAGCAATCGGGTGCTTCTTTCATCAATGAGAGTAAAAATATTCTCATTTCTTTTCTTTCTGCCAAAGCGGTCATCAAGGGGGAAATGACTTTGGGTGCTATGCTTGCAGTGCAATATATTATCGGCCAGCTCAACAGTCCGATCCAGCAGATGATCGAATTTTTGCGAAGTTGGCAGAATGCCAGGATCAGTATGGAAAGGTTGAATGAAATACATGGGATGGATGATGAAGAGCCGGAACACCAGGGGCTGCTGCAGGAGCTACCCGCCACGTTTACCAAACAGCTTGCTGGCGGTAAAATGTCTGCGCTGTTCAATTTCGGCGATCCCGGGCTGGTGGCCGAAAAGGCTGTTCTTTCCGGAATTAACGCTGACGATACCCCGACGGAAGTTACGGACGGCGAAGGGATCGTCTTTTCCGATATCAGCTTTACCTATCCCGGCATAGGTAATGAGCCCGTTTTAAAGGATATCAACCTGATCATTCCAAAGGGAAAAATCACTGCTATTGTCGGGGGTAGCGGAAGTGGTAAAACAACGCTACTTAAACTGTTATTGAAATTTTATGAGCCGCAAAAAGGCGATATCAGGTTAGGTAATACGGCTCTTGCCGGGATCAGCCATAGAATTTGGCGATCGCATTGCGGGGCTGTGATGCAGGAGAGCTTTATTTTTTCGGATTCCATCGCCCGTAATATTGCTGTAGGTGAGGAACATGTCGACCCCGGCAAACTAAGGCATGCGGTGCATGTCGCCAATATCAGTGAATTTATTGATGGTCTTCCTTTGGGATTCAATACAATGATAGGAATAGAAGGCGTAGGGATCAGCATGGGTCAAAAGCAGCGCTTGCTTATTGCAAGGGCTGTGTATAGAGATCCGGAATTTATTTTTTTAGACGAAGCAACGAATAGCCTGGATGCCAACAATGAAAGCATCATCGTACAAAACCTGGCTTCCTTTTTAGATGGTAAAACAGTCGTCGTTGTCGCCCATCGTCTCAGTACGGTGAAAAATGCCGATCAGATAGTCGTATTGAAGAATGGAGTTATTGCAGAACGCGGCACTCATCAGGAATTGGTCAGCCAGAAAGGAGAATATTTTATTTTAGTTAAAAACCAGTTGGAACTGGATGAATAAGCATGACCAGAATAACCCCCTCGCGACAGGATGAATTAATCAGTAATGAGATCCAGGAACTGATCAGTTACCGGCCTCATTGGGTGATCAGAAAGGGAAATACCATTTTCGCGCTGATTATTATACTATTGGTGACATTCGCCTGGTTCCTTAGATATCCTGATATAGTCAAAGGGTCCATTGTTCTGGTCGCGATCAACGAGCCGGTGCCGGTGATTATTGGTCAGATGCTCGTATCACAGACCGCAGCCGTAAAAATCAAAATCGGGCAAAGGGTATTGATAAGGATGAAAAGCTTACCAGGCAATGACCCGGGATATATAACCGGGAAGGTTTCCGCGATTTCGAAAGGACCGAGTGTCGGCGATAGCTTGCTGATAAAGGTGGACTTGCCAAACGGAATGACCACCAACTATCATAAAGCCATTTTATTCAGCCGTAACCTCGATGCGCAGGCAGAAGTAGTGACGGATAGCAAGAGGCTTTTTGAAAGGCTGATGGCGAGGATCCGCACTTAAGGACTATGCTTGGGGCCCCGGCGGAGGGTTGCGGCGGGCGGCGGCAAATAAACTTCGCTTTAATGCTGTCTTCGTGATCCCGCTGGGATTACCTCGCTCCGCTCGGTTGCCCCTCCACACTGACCTCACTGATTTACAGCAACTTGTACTTTGAATTTCAATGTTGTCATCCTTTAGTCCCCCGCCCAGTTTCGGGGATCGGACAGCTTGCAATAAAAGAAAATTTCTTTATTATATTTGAGGATGCCCCCTTCTCTATTAGCCCGTACCGTTATAATTTTGATATGCTTGCTGTTACTTCACGCCCATTCAACCAATGCACAAGTTATTGTAACCGTGGCGGGAACGGGAGTGGCCGGCTATAGCGGTGATGGCGGCCCGGCAACTTCGGCCACAATGAACATTCCTGCCGGTATTGCTTTTGATAAAAGCGGCAACCTCCTTATCGCTGACCAGGAAAATGCCGTAATCAGAAAGCTCGATATAAGCACCGGAATTATCACCACCGTAGCAGGTAATGGCACTTATCCCGGAGATGGGCTGCCCGCCACTCAGGCTGGGTTATATGGGCCTACCGGTCTCGCCGTCGATCAGGCAGGGAATATCCTCATTGTGGAAGAATATGGCGCCATCGTCCGGAAGATAGATGCTACTACCGGAATAATTAGCACTATCGCGGGAGTTCCGCGTGCCGGGTTCAATTATTCTGGCGACGGTGGACCTGCCACCAACGCTGGCTTTTATCAGCCCTCCGGCATCGTTGTGGACGGTTCCGGCAATTTATATATCGCCGATCGGGAAAACAACGTAGTGAGGGAAATAAACGCCGCAACAGGGGTCATTAGCACTGTAGTAGGTTATTATCCCGGCAACCCAGGCTATTCCGGCGATGGGGGACCAGCTAACCGAGCTACCTTGAATGAATGCCCTCGTGTTGCCCTGGATCAGGCTGGAAATCTGTTAATCGGTGATCAGACCAACAATGTCATCCGTAAAGTAGATGAGGCTACCGGTATTATTCGTACGATAGCAGGTACTGGTTTTGGCGGATATGCCGGCGATGGCGGACCTGCCGACGCAGCCCTTCTGAATCAGCCCTCCGGTGCAGTCGTGGATGCCAATGGGAATATTTATATTACGGACAGTTATAATAATGTCATCCGGAAGATAGAAGCTACAACCGGGGTGATTAGTACCGTGGCCGGAAATGGTGTTCAGGGTTATTCCGGTGACGGCGGACCAGCGCTGAATGCTTCTTTTTACCGGCCGGTGGATATGGCTTTCGATGCCTCGGGCAATCTCTATATCGCCGATGCGCACAATAATGTAATTAGAAAAATAATGCTTTGTGCGACCGCTAAACCGACCGTCAGCATCACCCAGTCGCCGGCCACCCTCTGCACCTCCAATCCTCTATTTACAGCTGTCGCGGTGAACGGAGGTCCCTTGCCGACGTACCAATGGCAACTTAACGGCTTGAATGTCGGGACCAACAGCCCAACCTATCTCGCGGCCAACGTCGCGTATGGTGCAACGGTGACCTGTACTATCACCAGCAGCACTCCTTGCGCGATTGCCATAGCCGTTTCCAATGCGGTGACGGTTACCGGTGCGCTCACGGCGGCACTTACCGACAATGGGGCGGGCTGCGCGGGTGATACCTTGCGGGTAAAAGCATCGAATCCATTGGCGCAAATAACGTGGTATAATGGCGCGACCCCTGTTGGTACGGAGACTGCGGCCCCGGTTTCGGCGGGTATTACGGTAGCTTCCGGGTTGAACTTTCCTTTGGGAATTTATATAGATGGCGGTGGAAATGTCTACGTAGCGGATAATCTCGGCGATCGTATCCAGAAATGGGCGCCTGGAGCTACCAGCGGTGTTACGGTTGCCGACGGTCTATACCAGCCTTCCGCCATCTTCGTCGATGCTGCCGGGTATCTTTATGTCTCCGATATGGGCGATAATCGCGTCCAGAAATATCCACCCGGCTCTAAGAGCGGTACACTAGCGGTAACCGTCGCCGGAGGTAACGGTGTAGGAGGAGGTGCCAACCAATTGAATAACCCGAGAGCCATTTTTGTGGACGCCAGCGGATATCTGTATGTTGTCGATCAGTACAACGAACGGGTGCAAAGATTCCCGCCAGGTTCTACGAGTGCCACTCCCGGTATGACTGTCGCCGGTCGGCCCACTGCTTTGGGCAACCCCATCGGCATTTTCGTTGATGTGGCCGGCAACATGTATATAAGCGAATCCGGGTTCGAAGAAGTAACGAAATGGGCGCCCGGCGCCACTGCTGGAGTCGTCGTGGCAGGCGGTAACGGGGCGGGGTCCGCTGCGAACCAATTCGATGCGGCGAGCTTTATTTATGTAGATGCCAGCGGGAACATCTATGTCGCTGATGAGATGAATAATCGTATCCAGGAATGGACGCCAGGCGCTACCAGCGGAATAACGGTGGCGGGAGGCAATGGAGCGGGAATGGCTGCTAATCAGATCTCTTATCCTGTGGGGGTATATGTGGCTTCCGGCTATATCTATGCCAGCGATCTCACAAAAAACAGCGTGCAGAAGTGGTCACTGCACTCGATCGATACAGCGTATATTACTTCTGCACCAGGCACCTATACGGCCTCCCTCATCGGGGAAGGCAGCTGTACAATGACAACGAATGCTATTGATATCAAACCCACCGTAACTCCCATAGTGAGCATCAACGCGTCCGCGACATCAATCTGCGCGGGCGCCCCGGTAATGTTTACCGCTATGTCCTCCAATGGTGGCCTCACCCCTGCCTATCAGTGGCAGGTCAATGGCGGGAATAGTGGTGTCAACGCCACCCAATTTACCAGCAATACCCTGACTGACAAAGATGTCGTCACCTGCCAGCTCACGAGCGGTGCCACCTGCCCGTCACCCGCTACCGTTACTTCTAATAACATAGCCATCACCGTGAACCCCGTGACCACCCCGGCAATCAGCATTACCGCTTCCGCCACAGGGATTTGCTCAGGCGCACCGGTCAACTTTTTGGCTACTTCTGTTAACGGCGGAAATGCTCCCGTTTATTCCTGGACAGTCAATGGAATTCCCGCGGGCGCCAATGATCCTGCCTATAACAGCAATACGTTGGCGGATGGAGATATAATTGCATGTGCGATTACCAGTTCGGCCACCTGTCTTACCACCGTAATCGCTAATTCAAATGTCATCCCGATGACAGTTCACTCTTCGCAGGACCCGTCTCTAACGGTGAAATCCAGCGCTACGACCATCTGCGCAGGGGAAACAGCGAATTTTACCGCCACTATAGGCAATCGCATAGAAAACCCCGTTTATCAATGGCAGGTCAATGGTGCGGCGGTGGGTAGCGACGCCCCGGAATTTGAAAGCTGGATGTTGAGCAATGGGGATCTCGTCCTTTGTCAGGTGACTGGTAATTCCGGATGCTCCGTTGGAAGTTCAGTTGGCATTGTTATGACAGTGAACCCACTGCCCCAGATTAATGCCCTGCCGGACATCGTGCTGCCGGCAGGGCAGGGGATAACCTTGAACCCACGGGTAACCGGCGATATCTATTCGTATTCCTGGAGCCCGGGAATCGGGCTATCCGACAGCACTGTTGCTGACCCGGTGGCAAGCCCGGCCAAAACGACGATCTATACTTTAACTATACAAACGACACAAGGTTGTATTGCGAGTGGGACGGAAAAAGTTGAGGTCTTTGGCAAACTGAGGATACCAAATGCTTTTACTCCGAATGGGGACGGAAGGAACGATATTTTCTACGTACTTGGCGGACCAGCAGGCAGTACCATAAAGGACTTTTCTGTGTATGATCGTTGGGGGCAAAAAATATTTCAGGTGCACGATGTATTGCCAGCGGACCCCGCTTTTGGCTGGAATGGAATGTATAACGGTGCTCCTGCTCCTCCCGGTACGTATGTTTATTCATTAGTGATGCGTTTTGCGGATGGGACTCATCAGGTGTTACAGGGAACGGTATTGTTGGTTAGATAGCTATCAGCAAAAATAAAATGCCTTCAAATCACTTGAAGGCTTTAATCTTGTTTGTGACCGAGGTGGTACGGAGTTCGGACTGCCAATTAATATGTTGATTATCAATTAATTAGAATTATTCGTTTTAATGACATTTGGCTTTTCCGCAAGAAATTGTTGCATAAATTATCTAAATTGCATTGATCTTTTAATTCCACCGTATGTCCGAAATAAATAAAGAATTAGCCGAAGGCGCCGCATCGTCAATGACTGATCCAGAAAAGGAACGCATCAGACGTGATGTCTATCGTTCTGACCTGGAAAAGCTGAAGCTTTTTACTCGGATGTTAAAACAGAATGCTTTGTTTAAAAAGGCCAAAGTGACTCATAAATAAATGGTCATGGATATTTTGGATGACGAGCTGGTTAGGTTTTGGAAAACCCTTAATGAAAACGGCGTCAGGTACATTATGGTGGGTGGGTTTGCAACCCGGTTTCATGGATTTAATCGAAGTACCGATGACCTGGATATGTGGCTAGAAGACACCTTGATAAACCGGCAACATTTGAGAAAAGCGTTTTCAGAATTAGGGTACGGAGACTTTATATCTTTAGAGACAATGCAATTTGTTCCGGGGTGGACCAATTTTTATATAGGAGGCGGGATCGAATTGGATATAATGACGAATATGAAGGGGTTGGAGAACCTCTCTTTTAATGAGTGTCTGGAAATGGCATCTATTGCGGATCTTGAGGATGCACAAGTGCCTTTCCTGCATATTAACCATCTAATAGCTAATAAGAAAATCGTTAATCGACCTAAAGATCAGGTTGACGTTATCGAGTTGGAAAAGATCCGCAAGATCAGGGAAGAGGGTGATCAGTGAGGGGCAGACGCGGAAAATCGCTTAACTGACTTTATTTCAAATTAGGGTTGGCTTTCTAATAACTGAGCCATTTTCATTTTATTGATTTCTCCGCCCCAACCAGTCTGGCAGAGTCTTATCGTATGGAGCAAGTTTCGGTGTCCGTCCAAAACATGCCGTTTAAGCGCAATAAATATCTCATCAAACAAATCGGGGTTTTGCTCAAAAAAATGCTCAAGTAATACTGTTGCAACTGCTGCCCGCGTATCAGGGTTGCTACTATCTCCATATTCTAAAATTATTTGCCAGCAATCGTATGGTTTTGAGCGAAGAAACTCCCCAATGATGATGAATGCTTGCCATTTGCAATCACTATCAGCATCATCAATCATTTCTTTGACGGCTTCAAAGTATTGTTCCATTGGACCATCACTGGTTTCAATTTTTCTTCTTATTATAAAGGCAGCCAGAAGGCGCTTATCACTGTCGGCCGAAGCTAGCAAAACTTCAATCTGTTTGGCAGAAGTGAATCCATCAGCCCTCAATGAAATTTCTTTCAGTCGGGTCATAGTTCTAAGATAGACAGCCGAGAATAGGGTTCGATTGTCTTATTTGGTTGACTTTGTGGGGCTCGAACCCTTTGGGTATTGATTTTAAATCAGTTGAAAAGATATACAAAATCTTATAAAATGCAAAAGCCTTCAAATCCTTTGACTTGAAGGCTTCGATCTTGGTGGTGACCGAGATGGTACAAAGTTCGAATCAATTGACAACGGATTTGGGCCGACTTTTCACCTCTTCGAATGACTAAAATGAAGATTATCAGCCAATGATGAAAGGCCGAATTGGATCGGTTGAAAAAAAATCTGCGACGGTCATAAAAAATGGTCTCTGCCATTCCAATGAAAACAGAAAAAGGTTTTGACCGATGTTTTAAAGGGCCTGCATCTAAGTTATGAAGTGCTTTTTTGCGGTGGCCCGGCATTTAAATGAAGAGCGGAGGTTACATGGAGAAGAGGGTTTTATTACCGACCTTGTGGATAGTATCGCAAAAATCAAAAGTGCCAGGGGCAGAAATAATGGAATGAGTTCGAAAAGAGTATGACTTTTTTTATTAGCCATGCGTCGGAAGTAGGCATTCGACCAAATCAATCCCTATCTTCGTCATAATTGGTTTCGAACATAAATTCCTAAACATGTATTTCATAACAACCTTTCCTGATGACTTCTACTTCACCTGGCAGTTAGAAATTCAGCTTTTAAATTTCAACCAACTAGGTATTCCCAGCCAAAATATTCATGTTCTTATCGCTTACAATGCAAAAGTAGGTTTGCGCCATTATTTTTCGGATTTAATTGCCAGGCAAAACGATAAAGCTCTGTTTTTTGCCTATCCCGATGTCGAGGAAAAACGGGCCTATACACCTTCTGTTCGTCCATTTCTGATATATACCCATTTGGCGTTGCATCCATTTCTTATGAAAGAGATGCTTTTTTACTACGATACGGACATTATTTTTCGCAAGTTGCCTGATTTCGATCAGTTCTCAGGCGATGATTACTGCTATGTTTCGGATACCCGTAACTATATGGATTCTAACTATATAAAGAAATCCGGTAGTTCGGATCTACTGGAGGACATGTGTAAGATCGTCGGCGTTTCTCCACAAGTGATAGAGAAAAATGATCCCTATGTCGGAGGTGCACAATTGGTATTAAAAAACACGACCTGCGAATTCTGGAGAAAAGTAGAAACCGATTGCAACCTGCTTTTTGCCCTGATGAACCAGTACAATCATTTGGAGGAAGATAAGGCTTGGCTGGCAGAAAGGAAAAGGAGATCGCAATGTCATGGGATACAGGCTTGGACAGCAGAAATGTGGGCTATATTGTGGAACATCTGGCTTTCGGGCTCCGAAACAAGAATTCATGACGCGCTGGATTTTTGCTGGACAACTCAGGATATCAGTAACTGGGAAAGCAAGAATATCCTGCATTACTCAGGGGTAGTAAAGGAAGGTGATGCCCGACACTTTCGAAAAGCCGATTACCTGCGTTACACCCCCTACTATAGTAACAAATTAAAGGCTATAAGCCCGTCGTCCTGCAGCTACCCTTTAGGACAGCTGATCGGGATATTTAAGGCTGATCTTGATAAACACCGGTACGATCTTTCAAATGTAACGGTTGTTCTTGCATTGCCGGAATACATTGAAGAAGTCTTTGAGAACCTGGAAATTATCATTCGATATATCGATAAATCTTTTTACACCAATTTGATATTAAGGCATTCGGCGGCATTTTCAGAAGGGCAATTTGAGTTATTGGACAAACTTATACAGAAAAATATTATATAAATTGCAACATATCATTAATCCTTATTCGTCTAACTAACCTTATCAGCATGAGATTCGCATTTGCTCTCTTGATTTTTGTTTCCTATGCCTGTTCCGCCCAGAATGGCCCTCCAGTTTATCATTTCGACCACGTCGTTACTTACCAACTCAAATATATACCGGACAGTACAAAGCCCGAAAAGGTCGTGACCTCCAGGCAAGTGCTGCTCTTCAATAGTCAGCAATCCCTGGCTGGCGCGCTTAACAATATCAATGCAGATACAATCATTTACAATTACCTCACAAATCCCGGCCTACAGGATCACATTTCAACGAGATTTGACGACCTCCAATTTAGGATCATCAAAGAAGGCAATACCATGACGACTTTCGACGGTTTCCCCAGGGTACTTAAAATTCCACCTGTGAAGTATCAGGAAGAAAAGAGCCTTTTCAACTGGCAGATAGATGCTGACACGGCCACTATTGAAAATATGTTCTGTCAGAAAGCGGAATGCGACTTTGGAGGCCGCCATTGGATTGCATGGTTTTCTGCTTCGATACCTGTCAGCGACGGACCTTATGAATTTTGCGGCCTTCCCGGTTTGATCGTTAAAATTAACGACCAAAAAAATTATTATAACTTCACTTTTACATCCATCGTACAAAAAGATTGCACATATCCCATGCAGTCAGTAATTGGCGGTTTTCCCAATGCCAAACTTGTCACGAAGCAAAAATATTTAGAGAATCTTCGTGCTGATATCGACAACTTCATGGGATTAATAACAAGCGTCTCTGGTTCGGCTTCGGATGAGGATAGACAACGATTCCAAACCTGGGCAAATAGAGCTCAAACATTTAACAACTGGATAGAACCCTATAAGAGGGAAAAATAATATGCCCTACAGGCTGATTCTGCTTACTTTCCTGCTGCTAACTGGCAACCGGGAGCTTTCATTCGGGCAAACACTTGTCAAAGGGATTCTCACCGATAGTACTATGCATCCGGTAGCAAGCGCCACGGTAACTTATTCTTTGCCCTCCAATAAAACTATTCTGGGTTTTTCCATATCGAATGCCAACGGCGAGTTCCTGTTGTCTATCAGGACACAAGCGGACAGTATCAAACTTCATATCGATCACATTTCATTTGAACAGAAATCGCTAGTGGTAAAAAACATTTCAGCCAGCTACAACTTTATCTTGTCAGTAAAGCACACACAATTGAAAGAGGCCGTTAGCAACGCCTACGCAGGCGCTATCTACAGAAAAAGGGATACGATCAATTACAATGTAGACTCTTTTACTTCTAAACAGGACAGGACAATAGCAGACGTTATCAAAAAATTGCCGGGAGTTGAGCTAAGAGGCGATGAGATCTGGTATCAGGGTGCAAAGATCCAAAATTTTTACGTGAATGGGCTTGATCTGATGGGAGGACGATATGGCATAGTCACCAATAACCTGCCGTCGGATGCAGTCAAAGATATACAGATCATTGAGAATGACCAGCCTATCAAGCTATTAGCCACGGCAAGCCCTTCCGACAAAGCTTCCTTAAATCTCGTGCTTAAGTCAAAGGTTAAGACCACTGGTTCTGGGAAAATCGGGATCGGAGTTGCCCCGCTGCTATGGGATTTAGGCCTCACGCCCATGACCTTCACGAACAAGTTTCAGATGATCAACTCCTTTCAAGCCAATAATACTGGCTATTCTGTAGGCAGGCAATTGAAAAGTCTTATTCCGGATAACGATTCCGGTGCAAGGATCACTGCCCTCCTGGGAATTGAGTCCGCAGGATCGCCCCCTTTCGATGAATCGAAATGGCTAGACAACAATGCCAAACTGCTCAGCACGAATATGCTTTTTAAAGGAAACAACGATATGCAATGGACTGCCAACCTTGCATATATCAATGACCATCAACAAACGAAAAGCTTTAGCACCACGGCAATTGCAACGACCGGACGGACCGTCTACACGTCGGACGATATCCATAACAGCTATAATATCAACGAGCTTCAGGGAGGTATTGCCATGAAACTCAATACATCAAGGATATACGCCAATGATCAACTTTCTATTGATGGAAAATGGAACGACAACACCGGATTGGACTATTATGACAGTAGCGGCAATATAAGCCAGCGGTACCAGGACAGGAATAGCCTTCTGCTCAATAAATTGATTTTGCTGGGGAAGATCGGGAGCCGGATATTTGGTGTCAAATCAGTTGTCTCCTTTGGGCAAAGTCCTCAGCACCTTTATATTTCGCCAGGCCAGTTTCCCGATATCCTGAATGACAGCGTAGCCTATAATAAAACCATCCAGGATCTCACCTATTATACTTTTTATGCCAACAACAGCATCAACTTCACGCAAATAGCAGGCAAAGCAATCCTAACCCTGTTGGCAGGATCATCATTCCAGGTGGTAGACTTAACGACCAGGCTGAGCACAAATTTGCACGATGACCTGGGTAGGAATTTTTACAACGACACCCGCCTGACACACAATCAATTTTATGTAACCCCCACGGTCGTTTTAAGATACCGGGCGTGGCGTATCACGC
>Ga0302325_10006545_pt1 | contig 26132 bp, 22 predicted proteins | sample Palsa_T0_2_FD_201948 | JGI IMG/M metagenome (GOLD analysis project Ga0302325, IMG submission 201948) | Peat permafrost microbial communities from Stordalen Mire near Abisko, Sweden - Palsa_T0_2 | ecosystem: Environmental > Terrestrial > Soil > Palsa > Peat permafrost | place: Sweden: Abisko... | reverse complement strand
GTCGAGCGCGAGTGCCGCCTTGCCGGTGTCGCCGGAGAGGGTCGAGCCGTAGATGGCCGCTTCGCCGGGCGCGTTCCAGGTCATCGCCCCGCCGAGGTTGCCGGCGATCGTGGAGTTTTCGATTTCCAGCGAGCTGCCCGCCGCGCCGGCGCCGATCTCGATGGCGCCTTCGGGGTTGGCTGTGAACGTCGATGCGTCGACGTTCACAGCGGCGGCGCCATCTTGCAGTTGCAGGGCGCCATCGGCGTCTTCGGAGATCGTGGATTCGCTGATGTCGACGGTGTCCGCAGCCGCGATCGCGATGCCTCCTCCACCGCCCGTCGCCTGGCCGCCGGTGACGGTGTCGCCGATCAGTTCGAGCGTGGGGATCGCGCCGACGTAGAGGTTGCCGCCGATGGTGCTCTCCACGTTGCCGTCCTCGAGCGTCAGGTGCTCGATCGTGACCGCCGCCACTTTTTTGCCCGCCGAGATGCTGAGCGTCTGGCTCTGTCCTTCGCCCGACAGCGCCGTGCTCGCCGCACCGGCCCCGGCGAGCGTCAGCGAGGTCTCCGATCCGCCGGTGATCGCTACGGGCGGGTAGGTGCCGGGGGCGAGCTGGATGGTGACGGCGGAGCCGTGGACGGCGTGAGCTTCGGCCTTGCCGACGGCAGCGGCGAGCGAGCAGGCGGTGCTCGACGTGATGCACGCTCCGGTGCCGAGCGGGCTGGCGTAATAGGTGACGCTCGCGGGGGGCGCGGACACGGCGATGGATGCGTGCGCGAGCGCGACGGCGGCGACGATCGCTGCGAACAGGAGGGTGAGGCGCTTGCGCGGGCTGTGAGTGGCGGACGACATGCTTGCGTCCGATCTAATCTAGGGGCCGATCGCGGGCTGTGAGCCGGTAGCGAGCGCCGCGAAGTCCGGCTCGCGCCGCTGCACGAAGCTCGCGACCCCCTCGCGGAAGTCGGGAGCGGCAAACGACGCCAGCATCAGCCGGTCGGCGTCGGCGAGCGCGTCGGCCAGCGTGCGCTCGAGGTCGGCGTACACCTGGCGCTTGATCGTGGCCATGCTCGCGGGCGAGCAGTTGACAGCGAGCTCGCGCGCGTACTCGAGCGCGCACGCCAGCAGGCGCTCGGGTGCGAGCACGCGGTTGACGAGCCCGAGCTCGTGCGCCTCCTGCGCGAGCACGACGCGCCCGGAGAGCAGCAGGTCGAGCGCGCGGGCGGGGCCGACGAGCCTGGGCAGCATCCACGAGATCCCGTGCTCGGCCACGAGCCCGCGGCGCGCGAACGCGGTCGTCAGCTTGGCGCCGTCGGCGGCGAAGCGCAGGTCGCACATCAGCGCTTGCACCAGGCCGATCCCGGCGCAGGGACCGTTGATGGCGGCGATGATCGGCTTGGGGATCGACAGGGGAAAGGTCTGCGCGCGGCGCTCGCGCGCCGGCGTGGAGGCAGCGGGCACGCCCTCGCCGAGCGCCTGCAGCTCGTGCATGTCGGCCCCGGCGCAGAAGCCACGGCCGGCGCCGGTGACGACGATCGCGCGCACGTCCTCGTCGTGGGCGCAGCGCTCGAGATGGTCGAAGTACGCGTGCTCCATCTCCGCCGTCCACGCGTTCAGTCGCTCGGGTCGGTTGAGCGTCAGCAGCGCCACCCGATCCTCGATCGCCAACTGCACCGTCTCGGTGACGGTCTGCACCGACTCGCTCATGCGCGCTCCCTCCACTCGCCTGGCCTTCAGTCCGTTCTGCTGAGGGTACATCGGGCAAGCTGTGGGAGTGAGCGCCCCCTACGCCTACGTCCTGCTCGACGTCTTCACCGACGCTCCGCTGGAGGGCAACCAGCTGGCGGTGTTCACCGGCGCGGGCGAGCTGTCGGCGCAGAACATGCAGCGGCTGGCGCGGGAGCTGAACTTGTCGGAGACGGTGTTCGTGCTCGCCCCCGAGTGCGACGGCGACGCGCGCATCCGCATCTTCACGCCCACGGCGGAGCTGCCGTTCGCGGGGCATCCGACGCTCGGCTCGGCGGTGGTGGTGGGCATCGAGCGCGGGCTCGAGCACGTGCTCCTGGAGACCGGCTCCGGTCCAGTGCCGGTGGCCCTGCGCCTCGCGGGAGAGCGCACGGCATATGGATCGATGCGCCAGCCGATCCCCTCGTGGCAGCCGTACGAGCGTCAGGGGGAGCTGCTGGCGGTGCTCGGCGTGGAGCGCTCGGGGCTGCCGGTCGAGCGCTACGTGAACGGTCCCGCGCACGTGTACGTGGAGCTCGACAGCGAGGCGGCGGTGGCGGCGCTCGCGCCGGACCTGCGTGCGCTGGGTGGGCTCGGCGAGATCGGCGTGAGCTGCTTCGCTGGCTCGGGGAGGCGGTGGCGGACGCGGATGTTCGCGCCCGCGCTCGGCGTGGCCGAGGACCCGGCGACGGGCTCGGCGGCAGGGCCGCTGGCGGTGCACCTCGCCCGCCACGGCAGGATCGCGTTCGGCGAGGAGATCGAGATTCGCCAGGGCGCCGAGCTGGGGCGCCCATCGCTCTTGCGCGCGCGGGCGCTGGGCACGGCGGGAGCGATCGAGTCAGTGGAGGTGGGCGGCTCGGCGGTGATCGTCGCGCGGGGGGAGTTCCTGCTCGGCGGTTGACGGGTGCGCGTGCGCAGCCCGCGCTCAATCTGCGCTGCCGGCGTGCCGATGCCATGCATGTGATGCGCCCAATTTCGACCATGCGCCGTCCCGGCGCCTTGACGATCGCGACACTGGCGGTATTTGACCTCGCCTATCGGGTGCTGCTGCGTGGATCGGTGCGGCGCAGGCTGGGCATGCGCCAGCGGCCCTGACCGCTCTCACGCACCCTCGGAGCGGTGTCCACTTGCGGGTTGACCCCAGACGCATGTAGCCTAGCCGCGTGCAGTTCAGGATCACCCCTCATTCCGCGTACGCGCCGCCCGCCGACGCGCTCGACCTGCTGTGGCAGCGGCTCGAGCCCAAATACGAGGACGTCTCGTTTGCCAGGGTGGGGGCTGAGATCAGGGCCACGACGAACGAAGACGCGCCGGTGTCGATGACGCGTGACGAACGCGGCGAGATCGGTCGTCGCGCGGTGCTGGCCGTGCTGCGCGACGTGTGCGAGGGGGCGCCAGAGCTCAGCTCGGATTGGTACGCGGTCGGCGCTGGCGGCTAGTCGCATCCGACGCCCGCAGGCTACGCTGGCGCTGAGCCTGACGCTCCTGCTCGCCACCGCCCCGGTCGCGTTGGCGCGGCGCACGACGGCGGCGGAGAAGCCGACCCCGGTGTCGGTGTCGGTCGACGCGGGCGAACCCGGCTCGGCGGTTCCACAGAACTTCCTCGGATTGTCCTTCGAGGTGGCGGCGCTGCCACAGCTGGCGAGCTACGCGAGCCACGGCGACCTGGTCACGCTGCTGCGCTCGCTGGGCGTGGGCGTGCTTCGCTTCGGCGGGGTCACCTCCGATGAACAGATCGCCTGGCGTGACGAACGCACGCCGCGCCCGTCGTGGGCGCTGGGCGTGCTGGAAGCGGGAAACCTGCGCGAACTGGGTAGCCTGGCCGCCGAGAGCGACTGGCACATCCTGCTGACGCTCGGTCTCGGCCACTACGAACCGGAAGCAGCCGCGCGCGAGGCGGCGGCGGCTAAGGCGGCGCTGGGGGAATGGCTCGAAGCGATCGAGCTGGGCAACGAGCCGAACTCCTATGCGGTGCATGGGCTGCGCTCGCAGCCGTGGTCGTTCGTGCAGTACGACGAACAGGTCTCCGCCTACAGGGGCGCGATCGAAGCCCTCGCGCCTGGCATTCCGCTGGCCGGCCCGGATGTGTCGGGCTCGAGTGCGTACGAAAGCTGGGGGTTGGGGGAGGCGGTCGACGTGCGGCCGGCGCTGCTTACGGGTCACCACTATCCCCTCGGCTGCAAACAGCAGCCCCCGCCGAGCATCGCGCGGCTGCTGAGCCCGCAGATCCGCCAGTTGGAGGAACGCTCGCTGCGTCGCTACCTGCTCGTCGCACAGGAGTCGGGTATCCCGTTCCGCATGGATGAGGCGAACACCGTCTCCTGCGGCGGAGTACCTGGCATCAGCGACACGTTCGCGTCGGCGCTGTGGGCAGTCGCGTACGTGACGCGGGCGATGAGCATGGGGGCGTCGGGAATCAACCTGGAGGGCAATCCCAACAACTGCGTCGGCTACACGCTGTTGTGCGCGCCGACCGCCGAAGCGGCGGCGAGCGGCGAGCTGCAGGCGCAGCCGGAGTGGTACGCGCTGCTGCTGACCAAGGCGCTGATCGGCGAGCGACCGTTGCCCACGCGCATGACGGCGCCCGCGCGCCCGGACGTGGTCGTCACCTCGTTCCTGGCAGGCGACGGGACGCTCCACTTCGTGGTCGTCGACGACGATCTGCCGGGAGCGCACGGCGCCGCCGTCGCCCTGCACGTGGGCGAGGGCTTTCACGGTGCGAGCATCCTGTCGCTGAGGGCACCCTCGCAGCAGGCGCTCTCCGGGGTGCAGCTGGGCGGCCGGTCGGTCGCGCCCGACGGCATCTGGAGCGAGCCGTCGAAGCTGCCCCGCGCGGCCAACAGGCATGGGGTGATAACGGTCGAGGTGCCGCCGAACAGCGCGGCACTGGTGACGGTGTCGCCCAAGCGCGAAGTGACCGGCGGCTCGACGGCCGCTCCCTGAAGGGGGGCCGCAGGAGGTGGCGTGACCGCGAGCGACTGGCTGAGCAGCCGTTAGGTATTACTTGCTAGTCTTACCGCATGCGTGTGACGCAGAAGGGCCAAGTGACGATTCCGCTGCCGGTGCGGCGAGCGCTCGGCATCCAGCCGGGCAGCGACGTCGAGTTCGAGCTCGACGAGCGCGGTGCGCGGCTACTGGTCGACTCCGACCGGGCGGCCAAGGAGATCAGCCGCCTGCGCGGCGCCGGTGCGGGCGAGATGAGCACCGAAGAGATCCTGGCGCTCACCCGCCGATAGCGGCGGCGTTGGAGACCTTTGCCGACAGCAGCGTCCTGCTGGACCTCTTCACCGAGGACCCACGTTGGCTGTCCTGGTCGCAGGAGCAGCTGACGCACGCAGCCCAGCGAGGCGCGATCGTCCTCAATGCGGTCGTCCTCGCTGAGATCGCACCACGGTTCCCGCGCATCGAGGAACTGCGCTCGGCGCTGCCCTCGATGGCGCTCATCGAGGAGATCCCGCCAGCGGCCGCCTTCCTCGCCGGTCACGCCCACGCCGACTACCGCCGCGCGGGAGGCACACGCGAGGCCGTTCTCCCAGACTTTCTGATCGGTGCCCACGCGGCCGTGACCGGCCGGTCGCTAATCACGCGCGACCCACGCCGCGTCGCCGCCTACATACCGGGCGCCAAGCTCGTCTCCCCGTAGGCCTCATCGGGATCGCCGCAGGCGCAGCGGCACTCTGTACCAGAGACGCCGCAGTGGGCCGCTCCAGCGCACCAGGCGGCTGGCGCGCAGCGATTGCAGCGCCTTGCCCGTGGCGGCCAGCTCGGCCTGGTTTGCCACCAGCTCGGCCTGTTGTGCCACCAGCTCGGCCTGGTTTGTCGCCAGCTGCTGCTCCAGCGCAGCCGTCTGGGATCGCGCCCGCGCAAGCGCCTCGCGGTTGCTGTCGAGCTCCAGGAATGCGCCCAGCGCTCTGGCGATGAAAGACCGCGTCGGGGGGCCGCCGGGGCGGTCCACTTGGGGCAGTGAGTCCAGCGAGACCCTCATGAAGCTCTCGAGGCGCCGATCGAGCACGATGCTGCCCTGCGCCACTCCGTAGCCGAGGGCGGCGTCGTCTAGCAGCGCATTGTCGTAATACTGGCGCAGAGCGCCCTCCCGGTAGATGGCGAGGAGCCTCAGTTGGTCCCGACCGACTTCGGCAGAGCGATGCTCGAGCTTCTCATAGCCGGTGCCGGTCTGGAGCACCTTGCGCTCGAACTGCTCGTAGCTGCGCATCGGGAAGTGGAAGATCTCGAGCAGCTCGCCAGCCGGCGCCGGGCTCAGCTCCACGCCGGATATCGAGTGATTCCCCGGCGCGACGAGGACGTCCGCGTGAGCGCGGTGAGCCACCTTGGGCTCGAGCGGGCCGCCATTCGCGTTGAGCGACTGCGCGTCGCGATGCAGGAGACGGGAATAGAAGGGGCCCTTGCAGTCGGGCCGGGGCAGGAAGTTGCGCCGCTGCACCTCGATCTGGCCGTAACCGGCTGGGATCGAAGCGAACACGTCCCGCAGGCTGCCTGAGAGTGGCCACCAGAACTCATCGGCGTCGTTGTTGATCACCCAGTCGGCCGCGTGTCGCGAGAGCGCGAGCCGCGCCATGCGCGTCACACGAACGCTCTGGTGGTGCCCCTCCCCGTCATCGCACAGCACTTCGACCACGCCCGTCTGCTCGTAGGGTCGGAGGAGCTCGACGGTCTCGTCAGAGGAGCCGTGATCGGTCACGATCACGAAGTCCACTCCCTGAGCGAGGTGATAGTCGAGGTTCGCCTCGATGATGTCGGCCTCGTTGCGCACGAGCAGCGTCATCACCAGCTTCACGCGAAACCACGGCTCATGCGGCGCTCGCTACCCCCAGGAGGCGCGGGAAGCGCGCTTGCATCAGCGCCCACGTTGCCGGTGTGCCGGTCTCGGAGCGCGGCGTGGAGCTCGCGGTCCGCCGACGCCAGCCAAGCACTTGGGGCACGTGCACTGCGTGATCGCCGGCCTCCGCACATTGGCACCACAGGTGGAAATCCTCCCACCCCGCCAGGCGCGGGTCGGTAGCGTAGCCGCCGAGCTCCAGCAGCCGCTCGCGCCGAATCAGCGCCATCGCGTCGACCCGGTCACCGCGCTTCAGCCGCTCCGGCTCCCACGGGAGTGAGCTGAGCAGCTGCACCGGCCGGTCCCCGTCGAAGACCGCGACCATCGGATAGGCGAAGGTGGCCTGCCGATCAGCGTCAAGCGCCGTCACCAGGCGCTCCAGGGTGGAGGGGTAGATCCCGCCGTCCGCGTCGAGGATGAACACATACTCGCCGCGCGCACGCTCGGCGAGGGCATTGCGGGAGTCGGCGAGGCCGCGGCTCGCCGGCCGCCGCAGCAACGCCGCCGGCAGCCGCTGATGGGCGTCGAGGAAACGCCTGACCGCCGCGGCGGACCGCCCGTCTCGAGCCTCGTCGAGTACGAGCGCCTCGAGCTCACAGCGGAGGGACGCGGCGACGCCGGCGAGCGCCTCGACCGCGTCGCGCGCGCGACCGTGGACGCTCACGACCACGCTCACCTGCGGCGTGGCCGCCGCATAGGCGGGTGTCTGGGCGAGGATCTCCACGGCGGGGCGGCGGCCTCTCGACACCCGCTGGGAGATGTCCCGCAACAGGCGACGCGGCTGACGCGCTTGGATCGACGTCGCTCCCGCCGTCTTCCCGGCCGCCCCGGCCGGCTCAGCCGGCGCTGCGCCGGACATGAAGGCCGGGTCCCGCGTGTCGAGCGGTTGCAGCGGCAGCTGCGCGGCGAGTGCGGCCAGCTGGTCGGCAGCGTGGCCCATCGGCAGCTCCGCGCGCACGAACTCGTAGGCTCCTCTTCGCAGCCGCGCCAGCTCCTCGGGGTCGTCGAGGAGACGGTCGATGACGAGTGGGATGCGCTCGGCGCTCGCGGCCACGAAGTGCTCGCCCGCAACCAGCGGCTCGGCGTCGAGGCAGGGCTCTGAGACCACCACGCACCCGTTGCAGATCGCCTCCAGGAAGCGCATCCACTCCAGTGCGGCCGAGGTGGTGCGGTGGAGGTTGAGCAGCACCCGCGCCGAGCGCAGCCGCTCGTACTTGTCGGCGCCGCTCAGGTAATCCGGCCGCGGGCGTCGCCTTGGCTCCAACGGGGGAACCAGGAACTGGCACTCGCGTCTCCACAGGTGGCGGCCGCAGCCACCAAGGAGCGGATCGCGCCGCGGGTCGGCGGCGCCGAGGTAGAGCACGTCAATCTGGCGCTCGGCAGCCGGATCCCCCAGCCAGCTGTCCCACAGCGAGGTATAGCCCAGCTGAAGGTGCTCGCAGGGGATCCCCAGTCGTCGCAGCTCGGCCGTGCTGGTGCGGTTGATCGACATCGCGGCGGCGAACTGCCCAACCAGCTGGTGGGTCGCCTCGAACCACTCCGTGCCGGGGTTCTCCGTGCACAGTGCGATCGTTCGTGCGCGCTGTGCCGGGTCTGGCAACCGCCGTGGGTTGCCCCAGGCGCGGAACTCGTGCGGAATCACGACATAGACGTCCCGGTCTTCAAGAGGAGGGAACTCGTCGAAGGCGAAGTCGACCGTATGGCCTGCTGAAGCCGTCGCCGCGGAGACGGCCGAGAGCAGCTCAGTCATGAACGGGCTGCCCCGGCTGGTGCTCACGAAGCAGAAGCGCATCTCACCTGCGCAGGTTGCTCGGTGTCGCCGTTGAGTCGCTCAGCGTCGCCGTCGAGCGCAGTTCGTCCCGCAGCTGCTCGAGCATGCCGACCGGCATCCCACGCTCGCGAGCCTCCGCGGACTCCGTCAGGCGGGCGAGGACGTCGAGTCGCAAGCCGCCGTTCTCCAGCTCATGCAGCGCCACGGCTCCGTATTCTGGGTCGGGCGTGCGCCCGAGCGTCCACTGGTAGGCAGCGTCGATGAATGCACGATCGGGGAGCGCCCATGCTCGGCGGAGCTGCACAGGCGCCCAGGTTGCGAGCCGCCGCCGAAACCGAGCGAGCGTGTCCGGCTGTACACCGCGCTCGCGTGCCTCCGCAGAGCCGAGCACTTCCTCGAGCAGGTGATGGCGGGAGTGTCCGGCGGAGATGTGCGCCTGCCACGCGGCGCGGGTGTCCTGCTCGGGCTCGCGGCCAAACGCGGCGCGAAAGACGACATCGGCGAAACGCGCCGCGGGAGCCTCCCACACGCCCAGCATCGCCGCCACAGGGTCAAACGGATAGCTCGAGCGGTCGAGCAGATCGGCCGCGGCCTCGCGCGCCGATGCCGGGTCGATCTCAGCGACACTCTCCAACACCTCGGCGAGCTCGTCTATCTGCACAGGTTCGCAGCTCTGATCGGACTCGCTGGGTCTCGGGAGCATCCCCGTCACCGTCGGGAAGCGGCGGTCCAGCGAGCAGATCAGGCTCTCGCGGCTGTCCAGCGGCGCCAGGACCACGTCGACTGGCACAAGTCGATGCAGACGCGCCACCTCGTGGTAGTAGGCGGCGGCGGCGTACAGCTCGAGCTCGATCGGCCCGTCGGCCAGGGTCGCGAGAGCGCGGTCCTGCACCTCCACGTCGTGAGTCCAGACCGCTCCATCGAACTCGACGACGCTGCGACCACCCGCTCTCCTGAGCAGATGCACCTCGTGGCCCTGTGCCGCGAAGTTGCGTGCCAGCTCGTTCGTCGCTGGCGCCTCGCCGGCTGCGTCTCGCCTCGCCGCCGCGGCCGGCGAGAGCAGGCAAAGGCGCAGCGGCCGCTCGACGCGCGTCAGCCGCGGGTAGGGCCGGAAGCCGCCCGGATGGGGCGCAGGCAAGACGTGGCGGCCCGGCTCCTTCGCCAGCGCACATTCTCGTCCGGACTCCAGCCCCTCCTCGAGGCGTCTCATGAAGTGCTCGAGTTCTGTGGCGGAGAAGCGTCCGGCCGCTAGGGCGCCGAAGGCGGCTTCGCGGAGCTCCTGCGCGAAGGCGAGCACCGATCGCTCCGCTTCCGTCGCGGAGGGACCGTGTCGGAAGGCGAAGTAGGCGCGTCCCTCTACGATCGTGAACGGATCGTAGATGAGCCCGTCAGCGCGGCGCACAGGGCTCGCAAGGCAGCGATGGTGGACGGCCGCGCCGTTGAGCGGAACCAGGTGTGCGCCCGCGTCGATCATCCGCAGGCAGATGTCCACGTCGTCGTACAGATACACGAGCCGCTCGTCAAAGCCGCCGATCGCGACCAACTTCTCCCGGCGGAAGCTCATGTTGGTTCCCTGCAGATAGAGCACCGGATCGTCACCTGGGAGAATTTCGCGCGGAAAGGGCAGACGGCAGTCGAAGCTCGGGCACCCGAGCCTGTCGCAAAGCGCGTACTCGTACTGCAGCCGCATCCCGGTCTTGTCGACCACGATGCCTCCCGCACCTGCCACGCGTTCGTCCTCGTAGGCGGCTGCCAGCTCGGCCAGCCAGCGTGGCTCCGGCACCGCGTCGTCGTCGATGAAGGCCACGATCTCACCGCTCGCCGCCGCGATCCCGAGGTTGCGCGATCGTGCGAGGTTCGCCTCCGGGCAGCTGACCCGGTGCACCCAGTGATGCTGCTCGCTCGCGACCTGTCCCCACCCGCTCTCCGAGGGTCCCTCGACGACGATCACCTCGAAGTCGCGGTGGCGCTGGAACCGCAGTGCCGCGAGCGTCACGCGCAGGCTGTCCGCACGACTAAGTGTGCTGATGACGACGCTGATCCTCACGATTGCCTTAGATTATTCCGAATGCTTGCCGAGTTCAGATTGCCAGATGCCCGCGTCGCCCGATCCTCCCACCTAACGTGTGCGCGCGGGCGTGGCGCAGTATGCCTCAACCGTCTTTCCAGGCGAAGAACCCGGGCTTCCTCGTGCCGTCCGTTTCGATCAGGCCCCCGTAGCTGACGGGCGGTTCGTCGTAGAGGTGGATCCAGCCGACCGCGTAGACGCTCGGAAGCTCGTCGGCGACCTGCAGCCCTGCCGTGATCCACTGGGCCTGCGCTTCGGGCGTCAGGTAGTAGTCGAACTCCTCGTCGGGCGTCGTTGGGATCGTCCACTCCGAGAGGAACAGCTTCGGATCGGGATTGCCGGGGCGCCCGAGGTAGCGATCGACCAGGGCGGAGAGCCGTCCCAGGTCGGAGAAGTCGATCTCCTGTTCGGGCGAGGGCGGGTTGGCGAGGCTCGGTTTACGCAGGAAGCTGAAGGGGTTGTGACCGTACATGTCGAGCCTCGGCGGCTTGCCGTCGGGCAGGCGCAGGTTTTCGATCCACTGCTGCGTGGAGATGTCGCCGGTGGTGTAGGTCATCCCGCCGATCACGATGTTGGCACGACTGACGCTCTTCAGCGCGCCGTAGGCGGCGTCGAGGATGCGCGCATAGATATGGGGCGCCAAACGCTGCGCGGCGTCCAGCTTGGCGAAGGGCTTTGCGGGGATGAGGGGCTCGAAGTCAGGTCTGCGCGACGGCTCGCCCCAGATCATCCACAGGTGCACCGAGGGGTAGCGCCTGCTGGCGGCGATCGCGAAGTTGGCGTAGTCCTGTGGGTGCAGCGGCGCCCAGTTCCAGGGCTCGCCGCCGTTGGCCCACGTCGGCGCGCCGATGATCTGCAGGGCCACTCGGATGTGGTAGCGCTTGGCTTCGGCCACTGCTGCGGTGACCTCAGACGGCCACACGTATGCCGGGTCGTTGGGGTTGCGAGGGTTCCGCGGTCGCCGGGTCGCGATCGCGTTCCACTGCAGGCGGTCCTCGTAGATCTCCGCGCCGAGTTCTCGATAGGTCGGGAACAGCGAGACCCCATAGTGCGTCGCAGGTCCCCAAATCGCCTTCAGGCCGTCGCCGGGTGCGCCACTGGGAGCAAGCGCAGTGGCCGCAAGCGTGACGATGAGAGCCGCTGCGCTCCGCCTGAGGCTGGGACCCCGCCTATGCTGGCCTTGGTGATCCATGGCCTCGATCACGATGGAGCAGATGGTCGCGGTTGGTAACGTTGCGATCCCGCAGACCACCCGCTGCGGGGCACCTGAAGGTCTCCGCGACGGACTTTAGCGAAGCCGATCGTCGACAGTTGGTTACGTGCCGATAGCCCGATCTCCCCACGACCAAGGTCCGATCGACAGGCTCAGCGATGCGAGCCCAATCTCCGTTGTGATTGCCGTGCGCGACGCAGAGCAGACCATCGACGATGCGCTACGCAGCGCGCTGGGCCAGAGCAGTTCGGCCATGGAGGTGATAGTCGTCGACGACATGTCCGCCGATGGGACCAGGCGGCGTGTTCTTGACGTGATGAGCGACCGCGTGCTGCTGCTTGACGGCGAGGGTCGAGGGGTGGCAGCGGCACGGAACGCTGGAGTCCGCAGCGCAAGCGGCGAGTGGGTCGCGTTCCTGGATGGCGATGACCGCTGGAAGCCCGATTTCCTCCGGCTGGCTCGGAAAAGAATCGACCAGGCCCCCGACGCGGCTGCGTGCTTCAGTGCTGCCACCCCGGTCGACGACGCTGGTCTCGTGGTGGGCCGCCATGACATGCGCGAGCTCGTCACGCTCGAGGAGCTGGTCTGCGGACGGATCGTCCCCACCACCAGCGCCACGCTGGTTCGTCGCGACGTGCTGCTCGAATGTGGTGGCTTTTTCGAGGGCTTCAGGTGTCTTGCCGGCGTCGAGGATCTCGATCTTTGGTGGCGGGTTGCTTCGCGGGGACCATGCGTTGGAGTTACGATCGCGAAGGCCGTCTACGTCGTCCACGACGACCGTGATCGCACCAGGTCGGTCGAGTCGCTGCGGGATCTGGAACATGATCGCGAGCTGGTGGTCAAACGCCTCGCGGCCACGGGCGCGCCGCCTGCGCTCGTGCGCAGGGGCCAAGCGATCATGCGTGCCCGCACGGGTCGATATTGGCTGCGCGCCGAACAACCGGCGCTCGCGCGAACCGCGTCACGATCCTCGCTGCGGGCACGCCCGACAGCGGAGGGTTTCGCGACGTTGGCGCTGGCGAGCGCGCCGAGCCCGCTTCGCAAGCTCATGGTGCGCCTCAGGCGGCGCCACCGCGCTTCAGGCCATCTGAGAGGGGCGTGACTCGATGGCGTCCACGCAATCAGGCGGCCGCATGCTCCACGGCTTTGGCTGGTCTACCGCGTACCTGGTTGTAACCCGCGCGAGCACGCTGGCGGCCGTTCCGATCGTGCTGCACGACGTTGGCTCGAATCTCTACGCCGTTTGGGTGCTTGCCGGCGCGCTCGTGATGATCCAGAGCCTCTTCGATCTCGGCGTAGCCTCGGCGCTAGTGCGTTACGTCGCGCATGCCGCCGCGGCCGAGGGCGGTTCGCGCGCATCGGTACTGGTCATCGCTCGTAGAGGGATGTACTTCTACCTGCTGCTCTCGGCGGTTGTCTTCCTGCCGCTGTGGCTCGGCGCGGAAGACATCGTCGAGTTGGTTCATTTCCTGAGACCGGATGAGGTTGCCGCGGCTGTGGTGATCGTGCGGTGGGCAGCCGTGGCCTTCGTGCTGACGAACGTCGTCATGGTCGCGGCCTCCGTCCTACAGGGAATCGACCGTGTGGGTGCGTCCTACCGCGATCAGACGATCGGCTGGCTGCTGTATCTCCCGCTGCTCCTCGTCGGCATGAGCCTGGTGCCCCACGCCGAGGCTCTTGGAATCGCCTGGGTCGGCGCGTACACCGTGCAGATGCTGTTGCTGTTGAGGTCGCTGACAGCCGGCATGCGCAGCGTCGCGCGAGGCTTCGGCGACACTCCTGGCTTCGGTGAGATGCTCGCGTTCGGCAGCCGCTGGCAGGTCTCCGCATGGGCTGACTTTGCGACGTTTCAACTTCCGCGCTTCATCGCGGCGGCTGCGCTGAGCAGCAGCGACGTGGTCAGCCTCGATGTGGCGATTCGCGCCGCTCTGTTCGTGGTCGCGCCACTGTTCGCCTTCTATCCGACCGTGCTCCCGCGCGCTGCGTCGCTGCTAGCCCGTGGCGGCGAGCAGAGCTTGCGCGCGTTTCTACAACCGTATTACAGCCTCGGATCGCTGCTCGTCGTGGTTGGCGTCAGCGCATTCATCCCGGTCGAGGTGCCGGCCCTTGCCGCGTGGACCGGGCGCGCTACCACCAGCTTCGACCCCGCGGTGGTGGCGGTCATTCTGATCGGAACCGGCGCATACGCATCCACCGGCCTGCTGTCAGCAGCGCAATTGGCGCGCGGAGAGGTCAATCCGGTCCTCGTGTACAAGGGGCGCCAGCTCATCCTCGCCGCTGTGCTGCTTCCTATCGCCGCGTTGATCGGCCTGCTGGCGGTTGCCATTGCCCTGTGCCTGTCTCTGCTTCTGCCCGCGATCATGTTCAATCATCGCACCGCGAAGGAGCTTGAGTTGGGTAATCCATTTCGGTCTCCGCGCACGCGATGGAGCCTCACTGGCTTCGCCTTGATGCAGGTCGTGGCACCCATCGCGCTGGTTCTAGGCGTGGGGGATGCGCTGCCTGCATGGCAGCTCCTTGGCTTGGTCGTCTTGGCTGCGCTGGCGGGACTCTTGCTCGGAGGTCTGTTGCTTGTGGGACGCCTACGCGCCCGCGGTTACCGGTCGGGGCTCGTCCCATGGCGGGTTGCGGCCTCCCCGGGGCCCATCGTCGACCACTTGGCAAGGAAGTGACGGCGGTTGCGACGCGAGATGCTCCTGATGCTCTCGCTTCGTCCCTCGAAGTGCACGCGACGCCACGAACGGGCCGCTGAAACGGAGAACGCGTGGGTGAACTCGACCCCGGCGACGGCAAAGCAGCCGAGTCCGGCCTGCAGGCGCACAGCCGTGCAGTAATCAACCTCCTCAAACCCGCACGGGGTGTACGCCTCCTCGAAGCCGCCGACCTGGTCAAACACACGCTTGGGCGTCGCGAAGAGAAACCCCGATACGACCTCGCACTCACGCAGCTCGCCAGGTGAAAGCTGCTCCAAGCTCAGATATGACAGGTGCTGCGCGCGCGTGATGTCCCAACGGGTTCCGACGGGCCCCACCACCCCGGCCGTCGGCTCACGCGTCAGTGCCCGGTGCAGGAGAACCAGCGAATCACGTCCAAGGACGACATCGTCGTTGACCACACACAACACGGGTGCGCGCGCTCGACGCGCGGCCGCGTTCCATGCCACCGGGACGCCACGATTGACATCAAAAGTCACGCATTTAGATCCGGCGGGAATCCCAGCGTTCGCCGCCGTGATTCCGTTGAGCGCGACAATCACCTCGGCCTTCAGATAACCGAGCGCCTCGGGCAGGCTGGCGGCCAGCGATCCCAGGTTGGGCTCACTGTGGCGCTTGTAGACGGCGACACATATGGAGATATCCGGCGTTCCCGAATCTTGAGCCATAGAATCGCGAGCCACATTCTCCTGATCCGTATCAAGGCCATAGCAGCCGATGATCAATCAACCTATCATGAGCGCGGTGTCCGTCTCAAAGCCACGAGTGTGGGCGTCTCCCGCTCCGGAGGTCAGGTATCTGCCCGACCAGGAGCCAGACGGCGCGCGGCGCGAGATGTTGGAGCGCATCGATCGCGACACGGTGGTGCTCGACATCGGTTGCTGGTCGGGCGCGGCTGGCGCTTTTCTTCAGCGCGAGCGAGACGTCGCGATCGACGGCGTCGAGCCTGACTTCGCCATGGCAGATCGCGCGGCACTTCATTATCGGCGTATCTATCGCTCGCCAATCGAGCGTGCGTTCGACGAGCTGATCGTCGATCGAAGCCACTCGTATGACTCGCTTTTGTTCCTCGATGTCCTCGAGCACCTGGTGGATCCTCGCCAGGTGCTCGAGACCTCGCGCAAGCTGCTGAGACCGGGAGGGCGTGCGCTGGTCTCGATCCCGAACGTTGCGCACTGGTCGCTGCGATGGGAACTGCTCAAGGGCAGCTGGCGCTATCGGGACAATGGTCTGCTCGATCGAACGCACCTTCGGTTCTTCACCAGGGCGACCGCGCTGGAGCTCGCCCGCGACGCCGGGTGGGCAGTGTCGTGGCAGCACGCGTCCATCGGCCAGACGCCGCTGGTCAGAGTTTCGGAGTCCCGCCTGCGAGCGCTGGAGCGCTGGCCGACCATGTTTGCGGTCCAGTTCCTGCTCGAGCTTCGGCCCCTCGACGATCCACGCGCGGTGTGAGAATCAGCTGGCTGACATATCTCGACCCGTTCGTATTCTCGGGGGGTGGCGAGATGCACGATCGGCTCCTCATCGAAGTTGGTAGGCGCCGCGGACACCGGATTACGATCTCGCCGTGGCTGCGGCGGCGTGCGCAGCGTCTCCTGCGTCGAGCGCATGTGGCACGTCGCGTGCCGGTTGACTGGGACGCCGACCTGTTCGTGCTTGCGAACATCAGAAACCACGGCCCTCGTCGCGATCGCTTCCCGCAGGGAATCGTCGATCGAGCTCTCTCAACCGGTCGAGCTGTCGTCCTCGCCGATGCGTGGGTCGATGTATGCGCTCTCGATTTGCCCTGCCGGGGCAACCGCGAGCGCTGCCCGGTTACGTGCTCACGAGCGTTTGCCAACAACCTCTACGCGGCCGCGAGGGCTGCCGTGTTCGTCTCCCCGATGCAGAGGACACTGATCGAGTCGGTCATCGACGTACCACTTCCAAGCACCGTAATCTACAGCCGCCCGCAGATCGACACCTCGCTATTTCGTCAACTTGGTCACGAGCGTGACATCGATGTGCTCTACGTCGGCTCAATAAACAGGGCGAAGGGCTATGACAACCTGATCGAGCGCTTCGGGCCGGATCGCCTGACCTTTGTGGGTCCGAACTACCTCGACGAGCCGATCCAAGGGACATGGCTTGGGCCCATGGCCAACGACAGTCTGCCCGAGATCTACAACAGAGCCAAAACGTTCGCCCATCTTCCCAGATGGACTGAGCCAATGGGGAGAACCGTTGTGGAGGCAGCGCTCTGTGGCTGTGATCTGGTCCTGAACGACCGCGTCGGCGTGACCAGCTACGAGTCGCAGGACTGGCGGGAGCCCGCCCGCGTACAGACGAATGCCGAGTTGTTCTGGTCGGAGCTCGAGGACGCTCTGACCTGCATCCCCGCCGGGCCGGAGTCCTAGGCGTCGTGAACTCGGCGCTTCGGGCCACACTTCCAGCACCATGGGGCACGTCGGTGTCTCACGCCCGATGGCTGGTGCCTGGCGGGCTCGCGGTACTCGTAGCTGCCTGGCCGGTGTTCGTATTCACCGGAAGCCAGGCAAGCTATCTCGTGTCGATGCTCGCCGCGTGCTCCACCGCGGCCGCGCTTGCGACGACGAGAAGCAGTCTGATGGTCGGCTTTCTCGCTGGGCTGATGGCCTTGATCGGGCCCGAAGTCAACGGGGAGTTGGGTAACGGCCACGCTCCGCTGGGCTCCCTGCGTATCCTCGATGCAGCCACTGCAACGGCAGCAATCGCGCTGTTCGTGGTCGCCTGGTGGCCCTCGAGGCGGGCTACCCTTGCCGACTGGCGACGCCCGGGTGCATTGGCGGCTTTGGCCGCGCTGGTGGTGGGCTATGCGACGCTGAGGTGGGCGATGGAAGGGCACCGCGTCGACAGCTACCTGCGCACCGACCTGAGGTTGATCGTGCTCGCTGCTCTCTTCTGGTTCATCGTGTCCAATTGCCGGTGCGGCGGGGCGCGAGCGATTCTCTGGTGCTTTGTCGGGGTCGGAGTTCTGGCTGCCCTGAAGGCTGTAGCAATCCACTACAGCGGCGTCTACGCGATCGGCGCGTATGACCGCCTCCAGGCCACCAACTACTTCGTGTCAGGACAAACACGCACGATACTCGTGGGGGGTGACACCCTGCTGATACTCGTACCCGCTGTGATTGTGCTGTTGGCAACCGTCCAGCGGAGTTCGCTGATACGCGTCGTACTGGCGGTCGCCGGGCTCCTGTGCCTGTGGGCGCTTGGTCTCTCGGCCACGAGGACCGGCGCGCTGGTCGCGCTGGGACTGATGGTTGTGGCAGTCGCCGCTACGCTCGTTCTTGCTCGCCCGCATATGTCGAGATGGGCGCTTGCAGGCGGCCTCGTTGTGACGGTTATCGTTCTGGGCGTGGCGGCGCTCGGTGGAGCCGCATCCAGGTTGACCGAGGCAGAAGCTCCCCACGTCGGCCTGAACTTTCGCAAGGAAGAGATCAACAGCTTTCTGAGTGCGTCCGCCACGACGAAGTACCTGGGTCAGGGACTCGCGGGACGCTTCCTCGGCAAGAACGTCAACGGTCAGCCGGTACTCACAGGCTGGGCGCACGAGCTGCCTGTGTGGATCGCTCTCAAGACGGGCGTCTTCGGACTAGTCTGCGCTGGTCTCGCCCTCGCGATCATGTTCCGACGAATGCTGGACGCTCTGAGGAGGGCAGGCGACCGCGCGCAGGTATTGGCGGGCGCCGCGATCGTGCTTGGACTTGTGGTGATGTCCATGACGCTCGGTCGACTGGCCCTCCCGGAGGGGATACTCCCGTTCATCGTTGGCGTGTTCCTGATTTCCACTGCCGCGCCAAATCCAGTCACGTCGGTTACATGAAAGCTCTGCTTGCCGCGCTGCTGGTGCTTGTCATGTGCTTTGCCCTGACGGGTTGCAGCACGCACCGTAAGGAACTCGAGCGCGAAGCCGCGCCCGAGGGCTCTCCCACCAGGAGCACTGGCGAAGTTGCCAACATGACCATCTCGCTGCTGGAAAGCGAGGCGAGCCGAATGGATGTGCTCTCCAGCGAAGCGCTTGCCCCGCTCACGGAAGCGGCGAGCATCGCATTCAAACGAACCGGCTCGACTCGAGCCTTTGCCTTGACCCGGCAGTTCGCAAACGGCCTCCTCGCCGCTACCGTGACCCGCGGTGGTGTATCGGGGTTCTTCGGCCCGTCAGGCTGTTCCGCGCCTCAGGCGGGGATCACCGCATTGTCCGGGCTGGCTTTGGCGGATGCGTACAACGTCACCAGAGAATCCTCATATCGAGAAGCCGCGCTCGCGGCAGCGCAGGACGTGATTGCTCCTGCGCTTGGCTGGGTCTCCTCACCCGCCGGCGTTGGTGTCGCGTCGTCCCCGGGCGCGCACCGGCCGAATGTTGCCATGACTGCAAACGCTGCCCTCCTGCTGAAGCGCGCCGGTGAACTCGGGGCACCTGGCGGGTTCGCCAAGTATCATGCCGCTCTACACACGGTCTACGCATCGCAGGCGGCCGTCGGTCGGTGGTATGTGAATGTTGGCGGACACCTTCCGATGAGCCTGGGCGAATGGGGGACGACCCTCTTCGATCTCAGCGCCGATGGCTCCAAGGAATCGCTGGGTATCCTCGGTGGCGGCGTGCCGGCGCTCTACGACAATACATTTGAAGCCGATGGCCAGCTGCTAGAGAACAGCGAGACTGAGGGTCAGCCGACCGATGTCGCACTCGCGCTGCGAGCGCTCGCGGGATATGGGGAAACCGGCTTGGCGGACAACGCATTTGGCGCGCTCGTCGAGCGTCGTCGTCGTGACGGCACGATCAGTCTCGCCGCATCCGATGACACTGTGAGTCAAGCCTACTTTGCATTGGCGTTTGCTCAGTGGCTTGCCGGTCCTCAGGCCAGCAAATGACCGTGCCATCTCTGGCGGCTGTCTTCAGCTCCGATGCGTTGGGGGGCAGCGAGCTCTTCAACCTCGAGTTCCTGCGCACCGTGCACCGGCGCGGGGTGGCGATCAACGCGCTCGTGCCAGGCGACGGGCCTCTTTGCGAGGCGCTCGCACCGCTCGTCGAGAGCATCGGGATCGTCTCTATTCCCAAAGGTCTCACTTCTATGTCGCGCTTTGAGTCGCGGGTCGACGTGGGCAGACTGCCCCATCGACTTCGCGCGTTGGGTGCCTATCTTCCGGCGCTGGGACAGGCGCTCGCGCGCCTTCCCGGCCCCGTCTGCAGCCTCGGATTCCGCAGTCAGCTGGCCGTGGCTGCCGTCGTTCCGCCGCGCCGCCGCGGTATCTGGGTGGTGCACGAGGTGGTCCCGCCCGGAGCTCCGGCCAGGATGTGGCGAGCGGCGGCGCGTCGCGCATCCGGAATAGTCACCTACTCGAACGCCGCCGCCTCGCAGCCGGGCCTTCGAGGTCGGGGTGCCTACGTGCGTGCCGTCTGCTTCGATCTTTCCCGCTATGCGCGCATAGGAGCAAGTGAGCGGGTTCACACCATCGGCCTGGTGGGCGATCTTGTGGAGCTCAAGAACCATCTGCTTGCGGTCGATCTTGCCAAGCGTCTCCGCGATTTCGGTGAGGAGGTTTCGGTCTTGTTGGTGGGACGCGACGTGAGCGAGAACGTGCCCCGCGCCGCGGAGTACGCTGAACGTGTGCGGCGCGCGGCAGCCGGAACGGCCAACGTCGAGCTCGTCTCGAGTGCACCTGAGGCGATGCCCGATGTGATGGCACGGCTCGACGTACTGCTGCACATGTCGACGGTTCCAGAGAGCTTTGGACGTGTGTGCGTCGAGGCGATGGCCGCGGGCCGACCCGTGGTCGCCTATGACCACGGCGGTGTGAGCGAGCTGGTCGATCACGGAAGCACTGGCTTCCTCTGTCCCGCCGGAGACTCCGGCTCCGTCGCACGGGCGCTGCTGACGCTCGTCCGTGATCCGCCGCTCTACGCCGACATGAGCAGAGCCGCCCGCAAGCGCGCGATCGAGCGTTTTGGCGGACATCCGGACCGCCGCGACACCGTAGGAGATGCCCTTGCCGATTTCGCGATCGCCGACCGATGAGCGATCGTGGTGCTCGGCCGCGCGTCATACACGTGATTACGCGCCTAATCGTCGGAGGCGCACAGCTGAGCGTCATCTCGTTGGCTGAGGGACTCAGTGACGACTTCGACATCCAGATCATCGCCGGTCCGCAGACCGGCCCGGAGGGATCACTGCAGCGCTGCGCCGCCGCGACGGCTCCCCTCACCCTCGTCGATGCTCTGCGTCGAGAGATAAGCCCGCGCTGGGATCCGGTCGCAGTCCCGGCGCTGCGCAGGCTGTTGAGGCGGCTGGACGCCGACATCGTCCACACGCATAGCTCAAAGGCAGGTATCGTCGGACGCTTCGCAGCCGCTCCGCTGCGCGCACGTGCCGTCCATACCATCCATGGATGGGGGCATACCCCTGCGGATTCGCGATTGCGTCGCGCGGCTTTCATCGCACTGGAGCGAGCGGCCGCAAGGCGGTGCGACGCACTGCTTGCCGTCTCCCCGGACAATCGAGCAGAGGGGCTGGCCCACAGCATCGGCCAACCGGATCTGTACCACGTAATCCCCGAGCCCGTGGAGCTCGAGCCGGTCGTCCCCGAGTTCATGCGCGGTCGGTCGCAGGCGCGCGAGGTGCTTGGCATCGACGCAGACGTCGAGGTCATCGGTTGGGTGGGGCGCTTCGTCGAGCAGAAGGATCCAGACACGCTCGCTCGTGTTCTCATCGGCCTCCTCCGGGACAGACCCGCCAGCTATGCGGTGTTGGTAGGGGATGGCCCCCGACGCGGAGACGTAGAGACGGCTCTAGCTAACGCCGAGCTGTCAAACAGAGTCATGTTCACGGGCGTAGCCGGCTCGGCTCGGATGCTCATGCCCGCCTTCGACGTCCTCGTTCACCCCAGCCGCTGGGAGGGGCAGCCGAGGGTGGTGCAGGAGGCCCTCGCCGAGCGGATCCCGGTGGTTTCGGCGCGGGCGAGCGGCATTGGCCAACTGATCCGGGACGGCAAGACCGGCTTCGCTGTGGCCCCGCATTGTCCTGAGGAGATGGTCAAGGCTGCCACAGCCGTATTGGAAAGCGCCGAGCTGAGGGCGCCCCTAACAAACAGCTCACTCGATGAGCTGAGGTCGACCCACGGTCGTGCGACCGTCCTCGACCGTCATCGCGAGCTCTACAACGCGCTTCTGAAAGACGCTCGATGAGGCGGCCGCCGCTCGTCGCGCTGGACATGAGGCGGGCTACCCTGTGGCCGCAGACAGGCATCGCGCGGTATGCAAGAAACCTGTTTCGGTCGATTGGCGCGATCCAGCCGGAGGATCTGGATATCCGCGCCATCGACGTGGATGGCTCGTCCACTTGGCCAGACGCGATCGCAATCGGTCGTGGAACTCCCGCTCTACGACGCGCTATTCAGGAGCAGGTGCGCATGACCGAGCTGACACGGCATCTCGATCTTGTGCACCTCCCGTGGAGTGAGGGTCCACTGCGCCCGCTCTGTCCGCTGGTCTTGACGCTCTTCGATCTGGCAACGATCGACAACGGATCGTCGTATGAGCTCGGCTTTCGCGCCTATTACAACACGCTGCTCCGAGCGCATATGCACGTGGCGGCTGCTGTCATCGTCACCTCGCAGGCGACACTCGATGCTGCCCGCGAGCGTTGGCCCAACCAGCGATACCGGCTCATCCCCCTAGCGGTCGATCCGTGTTTTCGCGTCGACGGGGACGAGTCGCGAACGGTCGAGCCGACGATTCTCTACACCGGGGGGTTCGATGCCCGCAAGCGGGTTCCCGACCTGATCGAGGCGGTCGCGCGAATACGCACAGACGCGCCGTCCGTTCAACTCGTCCTCTCTGGACAGCCGCCTCCGGTTCTGGTCGAGCTGGCCAAACGTCGCCTGGCGAAACAGGTCACGTTTTGCGGCTACTTGAGCGACCACGAGCTTGCCGGCTGGTATCGGAAGGCCTGGGTGGTCGCCTACCCGACCGACATGGAGGGATTTGGCTTCCCGATCGTGGAGGCGTTCGCAAGCGGCACGCCGGTGGTCGCGACGAGGGCCGGAAGCACCCAGGAGGTCGCCGGCGGCGCGGCGCTGCTGGTTTCCACCGGCGATGTCGAGGAGCTGGCCGAGGCGCTCGGGCGCCTGATCGCCAGCGATACGCTTAGATCGTCGCTGCGCGCGGCCGGCCAGCGACGCGCATCTGCGTTTAGCTGGGAGCAGGTCGCTCGCATGACCATCGACGTGTACCGCGAGGTCGTCGGCTGACGGTCCGCTCTCTCACGGCAGGCCTATGACCCGTGTCGGAAGCCTTGCCGTCGAGAAGATCGCCTGGCCGCCGCGTACATACGAGAAGCGGGACTCGCCCTGCGAACGAAGCTCGTCTACGGCATGTTGCACCTCAGCCCATAGGTAGTCGTCGAAGAGAACGACGTGTTGCTCGGCCAGGAACGGCCTCCAGGCCCGATAGTCCTGCAGCACCGCCTCGTAGGTGTGCAATCCGTCTATATAAAGGAGTCGAATCGCGCCCGCGCTCCACGATGCGGCGGCCTCGACGGACGGCGCGCGATGGTATACGACACGCTCACGGACGCCGAACCGCTCGAGGTTCCGCAAGAAGGTCTCGCTTGGACCCGTCGCCTCCGCAGACAGTCGCTCGGACCGCGATCCAAGTGCGCCCACAGCGGTCGGCACCTGCACCAGGGACTGGGGTGTGTGTGGATCCACCGCATGCACCTCTCCACCTGCCAGCGCGAGGTAGATCGTGCTGTTGCCGAGGAACGAGCCGATCTCCACGATCGTACCCGGACGTGCCAGCAGGGCGAGTTGCCACAGACGCCGGGCGCTCGGTCGTTGGTTCCACTTGAGCTCAGGACTGACCTTCAGCCAAGCTCGGCGAAAGCCGGCATCGTCGCTGACCGCCATCAGGAGGTCGACGTGATTGGCGATATGAGCTCTGTAGGAGAGCCGTACGCGGCGAACCGCCTTCTCGGAAAGCCACGCCACGAGCTATGACAGCGGGGGCTTGTGCGCGAACACCATGACCCCGTGGGCCGGATCGAGGCCGAGCAGCTTGGACAGGCCAAGCTGTACGGGGAGCAGCGGACGGCGGCGAGGCGTGACGAGCATCTGACGGTAGGCCTCGACGCGTGTCAGGCCGCTGAGCTGGCATACGGCCCATAGATCCTGCACGGGCCATGGCCGGATGTGTGTCAGGCAGCTGCTCCACACCCAGTTGGGGTGGTGCGCGTTTGGAGTGCCGATCACGAGCGTCCCGCCCGGGTTCAGCAGCTCAACCGCATGCTCGATGAAAGCCAGCCCCAGCTCTAGGGGAAGGTGCTCAATCAGCTCGAGCATTAGGACCGCGTCGAACTTGTCTTCGACCGCGAGGAAATCGCCGTAGTCGTGCTCGTGGCCGGTCTCGACGTCGGCTGAGCGATAATCCGTGCCGATGCCCATCCGGCGAAGCACATCGGACCAGTACCGATCGCCCGCGCCCACGTCGAGCACCGTGCCGATCCCCGCCATGTGCCTGGCGAAGAGTCGCGCAGCCGGGCCCCCGGGAACGGGCTTCTCTCGCCAATCGGGTGAGATCCGGGTGAGCGGTGCGCCGGGAAACCGCGTTCGAACCTCGACGAGCCGCCAATATGACTCTGCCAGATTGGGCAGCGGAACGCTAGTGTTATCGAGGTCAGGCGTGGACATGCGTATATTTGAGCAGGGCCGCTCGGGCCATGCTAGCAATACCATTTTGCCGTATCTTTTCATTACACTGAACTCCACCCTCCCGATCGGCACGTGCGCGGGCTTCGTCGTGTGAACGCGAGTCCCGTTGGTTCTCGCTGAGCGCCTGGTAGCCAGCCTGCTCGTCGCTGCGGGGGTCGTCTACGCAGCGACGCCCTACGCTATCCGCGTAGCCGGGCGCCTCCAGTTCTACGACGCGCCTGTCGGCTACAAGGATCACGAGCGACCCACCCCCTACCTGGGCGGAGCGGCGGTGATGGCTGGCTTCGCCGTCGCGGTACTCATGGCCGCTGGTGACTGGCGCAAGACCGTCCCGCTCGTCGGCGGCGTGGCGCTGCTGTGGCTGGTGGGCACGATCGATGACCGTAGAACGCTATCGCCCTTGCTGCGCGTGTGCGTTGAGCTCGGGCTAGCGGGGCTCGTGTGGGCGGTCGGACTCGGGTGGCACCTGCACGCCGGGTGGCCCGTCGACTTGTCGTTGACATGCCTGTGGGTGCTGGGGGTCGTCAACGCCTTCAACCTCTTTGACAACATGGATGGCGCGGCCAGCACGATGGCCTTGGCTGTGTCGGTCGGGGCTTCACTGATCGGCGTGGTACGGGGCGACGTGTGGTTGGCGGTCGGCGCCGCCTCGCTGGGCGGCGCCTGCATCGGCTTCCTCCCGCGCAATATCTGCCTCCCGGCGCGCATCTTCCTGGGGGACGGCGGCAGCATGCCGATGGGCTTCGCGGCGGCCGTGCTGGTGATGGTCGCGGCGGGCACCTCGACGGTCGCCTGGGAGTCGCTGCTCGTGGCGCTCCTGCTCGTCGGGATTCCGGCGCTGGACACGAGCCTAGTGATCGTCTCGCGGCGGCGCAGGGGAGTGTCGATCCTCACCGGTGGACAGGACCACCTCACGCACCGCGTCCGCAGGTTCCTACCGAGCGCGCGTGCGGTGGCGCTCGCCCTCGGGGCACTCCAGGCCGTCGTCTCGGTCGTGGCCGTGCTGGCGCTGGAGGGCGGGGCTTCGTTCATCGTGGTCTGCGCCGTCCTCTACCTGCTCGCGGCCGCCAGCGCGATCGTCGTCCTGGAGAATCAGACAGTCGAGGAGCTCGGGGCGCGGGCCGACGCTCTCACTCGTGCGTCAAGCGGCAGGGGAGCCTTGCCGGCCGGAGCGATCCTACTGGCGGTTCTGGGTCTCGGGGCGGGGCTCAGCCCGTTCTTCTTCGCCTACTACGCCACGTCCCTGTGGGTCCCCATCGGCCTCGGCCTGGTGGCTGCCGCGGCGGTCGGGGCGGTGGCGCGTCCGGTGCGCCCCAGCGCTCCCGCGGCGCTGGCGCTCGGAGGCCTGTTCGGACTGGGGATCTGGTCCCTGAGCTCAACCGCCTGGGCGGAATCGGTGGAGAACGCCGTCGTGAGCGGCAACCGCTGGCTCGCCTACGGGGCGCTGCTGCTGGTCTTGCTCGTCCTGCTGCGCAGCGATCGTCGCTCGGCGGTGCTGCTTGGAGCAGCAGGGTTCGGGGTCGCGGCCGTGGCGGTCTCGGTGCTCGCGCGCCTGCTCGGCTCGGACCCGGCGGCGCTTTTTCTCGGTGGACGCCTCAACGTGCCGCTTGGCTACATCAACGGCGAGGGCTGCCTGTTCGTGATGGGGTTCTGGCTCAGCATCGCCGCCGGCGAGTCGCGCCGCGCGCTGCTCGCCGGGCCGGGGGCGGGGCTGGCCGCGCTGATGGCCTGCCTGGCGCTCCTGTCGCAGTCGCGTGGCACGGCGCTGGCGATGCTCGGGGCGCTGATCGTGGTCGTCGCGCTCGTTCCCGGCCGCGCGCGGCGGATGTATGCCCTGCTGGTCGTGGCCGGCGCGGTCGCCGTCGCGGCGCCCGATCTTCTGCACATCTACGAACGGCACGCCTCCGGGCCGATACCGCCTGCCGCCGGTCATGCCGCTGGGCGCGCAGCATTGCTGGCGGCGCTCGCGGCGGCCGGCGCGTGGGCAACGCTCACGTTCGCCTGGGGGCTTCTCGCCGCTCAGCCCGGGTTGGCGTCCCGGGCTCGCAGAGCCGGATCGTGGCTGCTGCTTGTGCCCGTCCTGGTGGCGCTCGTGCTGGCAG
>Ga0302325_10006544_pt1 | contig 26136 bp, 26 predicted proteins | sample Palsa_T0_2_FD_201948 | JGI IMG/M metagenome (GOLD analysis project Ga0302325, IMG submission 201948) | Peat permafrost microbial communities from Stordalen Mire near Abisko, Sweden - Palsa_T0_2 | ecosystem: Environmental > Terrestrial > Soil > Palsa > Peat permafrost | place: Sweden: Abisko... | reverse complement strand
GGCTTGAATCGCCTCGACGACCAGCGCCTGCTGGCCCATCGAGGTGCACATGATGATCTTGGCGTTGGGATCGTTGGCGACGATCTGCTTGACCGCGGTGATGCCATCCATCTCGGGCATAACCATGTCCATCGTCACGAGGTCGGGCTGGAGTTGCTTGTACTTCTCCACCGCCTCAACACCGTTCTGGGCCTCTCCGACGACTTCATAGCCGTTCTTGGATAGGATCCCTTTGATCATCATCCGCATGACGACGGCATCGTCGACGATGAGGACTCTCTTGCTCATCCAATGCTCCCAAGACGAAGTGCAAAAAACGCGACTCGTACCTTTGAACTCAATCGGCCAAAGGATAGGGGTACTTTATAGATAGGTCAGGCCAATCCCCGGCTACGCAGATCCGACTGGCGCCGGTTGATGAAGTCGATGATCGCCTGATCTTCATCCGGCCGCAGGCCCTGAAAGCGCAGCCCGTGCGAGAACTTCCCGGAACTCTTGATCTTCTCGTGGCGCATGACTTCGCCGAGCAGGGTCATGCCGGAGCCCTCGGGCCTGAGCTTCATTCGGACCTCGACCGTCGTATGCGGCTTGAGCTCACGGTCGATGATCAGGGAACAGCCGCCGCGGCTAATGTCCCGGATCGTCGCCTTGACGAACTCTCCGGTTCCGACGCCCTTGGGCGCGAAACGCCACTCCCCGGTCACGATGGCATCCAGCCGCACGCTCTGGCGCTTCTGCGAGCCGCTTGCAGCCGCGATAAGAATCAGGCGCCGCGGCGGATCGAACTGGGTGCTCGACGCGGTCACGGCCGCGATCTTGGTCTCCATCCGGAAACGCCCGGCCGCCGCGCTGTAGAGGAGGATGGCCGTCTCGCCGACCCGGCCCAGTGCATCGCGGGTCACCACGCCCTTGGACCCGACCTGTTCGACAGTCACCGAGCGTGCCTGGCGTCCGCCGACAATAACCTCGACAAACGAGTGGAGCTGGGGCAATTTGCTCAGGGGAACGCCTCCCCCCCGGCCTCCGAAAATCGATTTGAACATCAGCTTTTTGCTTCCGCGGTTTCCTCGGTCGCGGTGATCTGGCCAATCGACTCAACCCGTAGCCCCGGCGCAATCTCCGAATACGAGAGCACGACCAATTGTGGCGCCGCACGTTCGGTAAGCCTTTTGAGCGCCAAACGCACGGACGGCGAGCACAAAACGATCGGCTGCAAACCGGCATTCTGTGCCACCGCGATCTGCCTCGTCAGCGACGCGTAGATCCGTGAAACGGTATTCGGGTCGAGCAACGCAAACGCATCCTCGCCGCGACGAACCGCTTCGGAAAGTAGCGACTCGAGACGCGGATCGACGGTGATGACAGACAACAGACCATTCTCAGCGTACTCGGCCGAAATGTGGCGCGATAGTGCCGCTCGGACCTTTTCGGTGAGAAAGTCGACGTCTTTGCTAACCCGTGCGGAATCGGCCAGCGTCTCGAGGATCATCACCAGGTTACGAATCGGGATGCGCTCGCGCAGTAGATTTTGTAATACGCGCTGGACTTCGCCCACGGTCAGGAGCGCGGGAACGAGTTCGTCGACGACGACCGGATAGTGCGACTTGATGTTGTCCAGTAGTGCGGAAGTCTCTTGACGCCCGAGCAGATCGGGCGAATGGGCTTTGATCAGTTCGGTCAAATGCGTGGCGATCACGCTGGTGGGATCGATGACCGTATAACCCGCCATCTCGGCCTCGCTGCGCGCATTCTCGGCGATCCACAGCGCCGGAAGACCAAAGGCGGGTTCGGTCGTCGGGATGCCGTCGATCGACGCCGTCGCGGTGCCGGGATTCATCGCGAGCAGCCGGCTTACCATGACTTCAGCTTGCGCGACTTCGAGCCCGTAAATTTTCACGAGGTAACTGTTGGGACGCAACTGCAAATTGTCGCGAACGCGAATCGGCGGTACCGCGATACCCAAATCGCGCGCGGCATGGCGCCGAATCAGCGTGATACGCTCGAGTAAATCCCCGCCTTGGTTGACGTCGACCAGCGGAATGAGCCCAAAGCCGATTTCGAGCTCCATCGGATCGTACGAAAGCAGCGGCACGACGCTCTCGGCGCCGGTCTTTGCTGCCGGTTGCGCACCAGGTGCTCCGGGCTTCCCGCCGGCGGCAATCACCTTGCGCTCCGCGGCAGCTTCGGCCGCGCCTTCGCGCCGCGCGAAATACACAACGAACAAGACTGCCGAGATACCGAACATGAGCCAGCGCAGGAGTCCCGCGACACCAAAGAGGCCGGTGATAATGGCTGTGATCAGCAGGGCGCGCGGCTGCGCGGTCAATTGCTTCGTGATATCGCTGCCGAAGTCGGTCTCAGCCGCGGCGCGCGTCACGATGATACCGGTCGCAGTCGAAATCAAGAGCGCCGGCACTTGGGTGACGATGCCTTCACCGACCGTCAACAGCGTAAACTTCTGCAGCGATTCGATGATCGAGAGGTGCTGCTGCGCGACGCCGACGATGAAACCGCCGACCGTGTTGATGGCGACGATGATCACGGCGGCGACCGCGTCGCCACGCACGAACTTGCTGGCGCCGTCCATTGCGCCGTAGAAGTCCGCGGAGCGCTGGATGTCCTTGCGGCGTTGGCGCGCTTCGGCTTCGGTAATCAACCCGGCGTTGAGATCTGCGTCGATGGCGAGCTGCTTGCCCGGCATCGCGTCCAACGTAAAGCGAGCGGCGACTTCGGCGACGCGCCCCGCACCGTTGGTGATCACCACGAATTGAATGATGATCAAGATGAGGAAGATCACGAAGCCGACGGCATAGTTGCCGCCTACGACGATCTGCCCGAAGAAGTTGATCACCTCGCCCGCGTACCCGTGCAGTAGAATCGCGCGCGTCGCCGTGATATTGAGCGAGAGGCGGAAGAGGGTGATGATCAGCAACATCGTCGGGAACGCCGAGAACGCCAGCGCGTTCTCGGTGTACAATGCGGTCGAGATAATAACGAGCGCGATCGTGATGTTCGCGGAGAGGAGAATATCAAGCAGCCATGCTGGGATCGGGACGATCATCAGCACGACGAGCATCACCGAAGCACCGGCAATAAGAATCGGGGTGAAGTTCGTAAGCCGCTGGACCAAGGTCTGGCGGCCTGCAGTCGCCGGTGCTTGGGTAGCCATCAGGCGATCGTCTTTCTCTTGAGCTTATAGATGAACGCGATGACTTGTGCGACGGCCGCATACAGGTTCGGCGGAATTGGATGGTCGAGTTCGACCCGCTCGTAGAGCGTGCGCGCCAGCGGCGGGTTCTCCATGATCGGTACGCCGTGTTCCTTGGCGATGTCGCGAATTCGCTTGGCTAAGAGATCGGCGCCCTTGGCGACAACGACCGGAGCGTCCATCTCGATTTCATCCCACTCGAGCGCGACCGCAAAGTGCGTCGGGTTGGTGACCACGACCGTGGCACGCGGCACGGCTTGCATCATCCGGCGGCGAGCGAACTCACGCTGACGTTTCTTGACGGCGGCTTTGGCTTCGGGGTTTCCTTCCGACTGGCGCCACTCGTCCTTGACCTCTTGTTTGGTCATCTTCAGATTTTGTTCAAGCTGCCAACGTTCGTACGCGTAGTCCAACAGGCCAACGATAACAAGGAACAATCCGAACTTCCACGCGATGCTAAAAATGACGCCGAACGTCAACCCAATCACACCGGCCGGGTCGGATTGGCCGACCTGCGCGAAAAGCCCCATGTTGCTGGAGATCGTCGTGTAAATGATAAGGACGACTGCGGAGAGCTTGAGCAGTTGTTTTGTCAGATTAACGAAGATGCGCTTGGAGAACATGTTTTTGAAGCCGTTGATTGGATTGAGCTTTCCAAACGACCACTTGAAGGGCACGGTCGTGACGACAAAACCGAACTGCATCAGGTTCGCTCCGACGCCGGCCACAATCGCAATTGCAAAGACAATGAGCACGACCCAGCCGATACCGTCGGCCGCTTGCACGAACATGGGGAAGATCGATTGGTAAGTCGGGTCGCCGTGCTCGGCGATGCGCGAAAAATACGCGGCGGCCGAACCTTGAAGTCCAGTCAGCATCGGCACAAAGAGTGCGTGTAACGTCAAGACAACCGACAGGAAGATTACGGCACCGGCAAGGTCTACACTGCGTGGGACCTGACCGCGTTCTCGTGCTTCCTGGCGGCGCTTCGGGGTGGCTCTTTCGGTTTGTTCCGGTTTAGCCATCGCTATCGCTCGCGAGCATGCTCATAGATGTTTTCGGCGCGCCAGCCCCCATCATGAGGAGGGTCGGTTGCTCTCCGGGCAAGCGCGGATCACAGCTTCAAGCGGCGTAAGCGGGAAGGGACGCGCGGCCTGCCAATAAGGGAGGCTGACCCAAAACGATCACATCCGTAGGAGAGAAACTTGAAACAAACGCTGGTCTTGGCCGGCGCGGTGGCTGCCGCGTTCGTGCTGGGCGGCTGCGGCCATACCACCCCCATCACGTCCGGGACGGCAACGCCCAGTCCGACGTACTCGCCCAACGTGAGCAGCGAATACACCATTCCTACGGCAAACTCCCAACCTGCGGGGATCACCCGGACCTCGACCGCCCTTTGGTTCGCCGAAGAAGGCGCGAACAAGCTCGGCACGCTCAGCCAGGCCGCTGTGATTACCGACTATCCCCTTCCGAACGCGAATTCCAAGCCGCTCAGCCTCATCATTGGCCAGGACGGGAATCTGTGGCTAACCGAATTCGGCGGTGGCCGGATCGCGACGTTCAACGTGGCGACCCTGGGCTTCAAGGAGTGTACCCTCAGCCCCGCGCCGACCAGCGCAACGCCGACCCCCTGGGGGATCGCCGCCGGGCAAGACGGGAACCTGTGGGTAACCGACCCGGCCAGCAATGGGATCTGGGTCATCCAGCCGGGCTGCGGCATGTACGCCTTCTATCCGCTCAAGACCGCCAACGCCGACCCAACGGCGATCACGGTTGGTCCCGACACCGCGCTCTGGTTCGTGGAAGCCGGCGCCGACAAGATCGGCAGAATCCCGATTGGTTCCGCCTCCGGAACCATGCCGACCGAATACCCGGTCAGTGCCGGCGCGGGACTTGGGGTGATCGTCTCGGGTGCCGACAACGCCCTGTGGTTCACCGAGACCAAGAGCAACAAGCTCGGTCGCATGTTGACCACCGGCGCCCTCGGGTCGGAAACACCGCTGACCGGCGTGGGTTCGCCCTATGGACTGGTTCTCGGACCCGACGGCAACTTCTACCTTGGCGACCAGACCAAGAGCGCGATCGTGCAGTACGTCACCGCGACCGGCGCGATCAACAGCTATCCCACGAAAACCGCCAACGCCGGGCCGTTCTGGCTCACCATCGGCCCTGATAACGAAGTCTACTTCACCGAGCAGACCGCCAACCAGATCGGCCAGTTCCTCTACTTCAATCCCTGATCTCGCTCCGGCGTCGGATTCTCTCTATAGCGTCGGGGACGCTCGCGCCACCTACCAATGGAGTAAATGACCTCCTGTCAATGGCGCTCGCGTCAGAGTCCCCTCCGCAACAGAGAGAATCCAACGCCCAGCTCACGTTGCGCTTGAAGTTTCGTTAGCGAGAAGCGTGATGATGCGGTGGCGATGTGACGGCCGCGCGAGCGGGTTATCCGAGCGGCGAGTACCCTGACATTCATTGTGCGAGACGCGAGGATTTAAGCGAGTGCGGTTGTCGCATCGCCGCCGCAATCGTCGCGCGACGAGCGCTACGGCGGCTTCAAACCCCGCATCACCGCGTCCATCTGCCCGGAGACGTCTTGAAAGACCTCCGGGCCGACCGTCGCAAGCAGCGGAATCGCGACGATCATCATCGTGAATCCCACTGCGACTTGGATGGGCAGCCCGATCACGAACACGTTCATCTGCGGTGCGACGCGCGCCATTAGCGCGAGCGCCACGTTGGTGAGGAACAACGCGACGACGACCGGCGCCGAAATCTTGAACACGATCAAAAACGATTGCGCGAAAAATATCGCGAGATTGCCCGCGACGCTTGGATCGAGATTGATATACGGCATCGGGACCAGGTTAAACGAGCCTGCGATCCCTTCAATAAAAAAATAATGCGAGTTCGTAGTGAGAAAGATTAGCGTCGCAAGCGCCAGCTGAAATTCGCCGATGATCGTGATGTTCTGCTGTGTCTGCGGATTGAGCACGTTGGCAATGGCGAATCCAACCTGCAGATCGATCAACTCGCCGGCAAATTGAATGCCGGTAAACACCAGAGAAGCGACAAACCCCACGATCACACCGAGCAGCACCTGTGCGGAGGCCCCGACGATCAGCTCGAAGGCGCCGCCGGTTAGATGCGGCGGCGGTATGACGCGAAAGATAATGAATGCAATCAATGCTCCGAGCCCTAGGCGCACCTGATGCGGTATTTGGGCCGAGGAAAATATCGGGAAAAGCACCAGCATCGAGGTAACTCTAAGGAAGATCAGCAAGAATTCTTCGAATTGCTGCGGCGTGAACCCGAAGAAATGCATCGGCCCGCTACTTCACAAAGGCTGGGAGGCCGGAAAATATACGGGCTGTGAAGTCGGTCAGTAGCGCGAGGATGAAGGGAGCGAAGAACAGTAGGGCGAGCGCTGAGACGACGATCTTCGGAATGAAGGCGAGTGTCGGCTCCTGGATTTGCGTCACGGCCTGAAAAATGGAGACCGTGAGTCCGACGACCATGCTCAGGAGCAGCACCGGAGCAGCCGCGAGCAGCGCGACGAAGATTGCCTGTTGTCCGATCGAAACGACGTCGCCGAAGCTCACTAGTGGAAACTCTGAAAGAGCGCGCTGATCACAAGATCCCAGCCGTCGACCAAGATAAATATCAAGACCTTGAACGGCAGTGAAATGATGATCGGCGGGATCATCATCATTCCCATCGAGAGCAGGATGCTCGCCGTTACCATGTCGATGATGATGAACGGAATGTAAATCGCAAAGCCGATCTCGAACGCCGTCTTCAGTTCGGAGAGCACGAAGGCCGGCACCAGCAGGTAGGTCGGCACGTCACGCTGCGCCGCCGGACGCGGCTCTTTCGAGATGGAGTAGAACAGCTGGATGTCCTTCTCGCGCGTTTGCTTGAACATGAACGTTCGCAGCGGTTGCGCGGCGCGATCCAAGGCGACGGGCTGGCTGATCTTCTTCGCAAGGTACGGCTGGACGGCATTGTCGTTGATCTGATGGATCACTGGGTTCATCACGAAAAACGTCAGCAGCAGTGCCAGCCCGACGAGCACTTGATTGGGCGGCGTTTGCTGCGTGCCCATGGCGGTGCGGACGAACGAAAGCACGACAATGATCCGGGTAAAGGCGGTCGTCATCACGAGCAGTGTCGGCGCTAGGGTCAGCACGGTGAGCAGGAGCAGAATCTGCAGCGCTCCGACGACCTGCTGCGGATTGTTGGTTTGCCCCAGCCCGATGTTGATGTTCGGAACCGGCACGCTCGGCGCCGTCGGCGCATTGGGCGCGGTTTGCGCAAGCGCCAGCGCCGGCACGATCCAAAGCAACGTGACTATAATCAGGGCAGCAATAAAGAAGGGTGCGTGCCGCGCCCACACGCGCGCGAGCGTCGCCAAAACGGACTTACGGTTTACCACGAAGCGATTTCACCATATCTGCAAGCGATCGCTGGGTGGAACGCAACAGCGTGCGTTGCGACTCGAGCCAGGGCTCGACTTCTTCTGCGGGAAGCTCGGTGAGAGAGTTCACGTGTCCTTGTCCGCCGCCGATGAGGTAATACCGCTTCCCAACCTTGATCACGTGGAGCGCCGAATGCTGCGAGAGCACCGTCGACTCGAGCACGGTCACGAGGCGGCGATCCGCGGAAACGAGGATTCTCCCGCGAGCCAAGCCACGGACAACTACATAAAGGCCGCCGAGCAATAGCGCGACGACCAGAAGTGCAAAGATGTAACTGAGCCAGAAGCCCCCGGGCATTACAGGACGCTACGAACTCGTCTGCGGGTTGAGCTCGCTGATTTTCACCGCGTACTTGTCGTCAACCACGACGACCTCGCCCCGCGCGATCAAGATGTTGTTCACATAGAGGTCGATCGGCTCGGCGGCGAGCTTGTCCAGCTCAAAGACGCTGCCCGACTGCAACGAAACGACCTCGCGTAACGGCATGACGGTCTTGCCGAGCACAGCGCTGATCTGCAACGGGACGTCGTGAACGAGATCGAGATTTGCCTGTCCCGGTTGTGCCGCGCGCACCGGGGTCGGAGGCATCTTCGAGTAGGCGACGTTCTGCGCGTCAACCGGGGCGGGTGCCGAGCGTTTCGATGCCGCTGCGGGTGCGGGTTCAGCCTCGCGCGTCTTGGCTGCTTCACTCGCGCTAACGGATCCAAGGCCAAGTTTCGAGAGCGTGATTGCCGCGAAGTCGACGCTGATGGCCGGATGCAGGTCGCTGCCCACATCGATCTTGCCGCTGTAGGAAACGAACGGCGGCGGCGGAAGCAGCGTCGCGTCCGTGCACATCGACGCATGCGCCCCTTCGGCAGAGGTGCCGAGTTGCTTGGCCAGTTCTTCAACCATCGCCGTGGCGATCTGCGAGACCGTTTCGGAGGCAATCGACAGCTGCATCGGCCCCATCTCTGTGACGTCGTCCCCGCCGCCAAGCATTACGCCGACGATTTGCTGCATGTCTGCCGTCGGAAAGCGGACAACGATCTGTGCGCCCAGCGACGGTATGGTCGCGAGCGAAACGAGTTCGTTGCCATCGGTGCGGATCGACCCATCATGATCGTTGCGCGCCGAGGCTCCCACGCTTGCGGACTGCTCCACCAGCCGGCCGAGCACCGTGCCGGCCGCGGCCAGCATCGAGTCGGCGAGCTGTTGTGTATCGGGCATACGCTATTCGTCCTCGCTCGATAAAACGTGTGATACTTGAACCGTCAATTGATCCTTGTTGATTCCGGGGAAGACGCGAAACTTTTCTTTTTCGTTGACCTTCGCCATCAGCGGCTCGTCGGTCAACTTATCGAAGACCACGATGTCACCTTCCTGCAACGCGACGAGGTCGCGCAGCGAGACGGTCGTCTGCCCCAACTCGACCTCGACCTCTACTGCCGCGCGCTCGACGTTTCGGGTGAGTTGCGCGATGTCTTCCTCGGTCATGCCGCGTCCGGCCATGACGGTCGGTGACCACTGGAACTCGGTGAGTTGCTGCCCGATCGATTGCAGCACGAGATACGGGAGACAGAAGTTCATCACCCCCGCCATATCACCGATCTTGAGCTCCATTGAGATATAGGCGACGATCTGGTCCAGCGGGATGATGCGCGGGATAAACTGCGGATTGGAATCGAGCGCTTCGATCTTGAGCGAGAGCGTCAGCAGGTAGTTCCACGATTCACGATAGCTGTTGAGCATACGCGCCATGAAACGCTGCATGAGCGTGCGCTCGATATCGGTCAGGTCGCGTAGCTTGTTCGGAAACCAGCCTGGGCCGCCGAGCAACCGGTCGATGATCGAGAAGACGAGGTTAAGGTCCACTTGCACGATGCCGCTGCCCGGAAGCGGATCCATCGAAAAGATGCCCAGGATCGACGGGATGCCGATCGAGGCGATAAAGTCGCCATAACTGATCTGTTCGATCGAAACGATGGTCGCCTCGACGCGCGTGCGGAGGTAGACCGAAAGCGAATTGTTGAGTAGTCGGGTGAAGTTCTCGTGCAGCGTGCGCAGCGTCTGCAGTTGATTGTTGGTAAATTTATCGAGCCGCTTGTTGAATCGAAAATCGAACGACTTGACCCTGCGTCCGTCGATCGCTTCTTTCGCCGGCGCACCTTCGCCGGAGAGTTGATTGATGAGGGCATCAATCTCTTCTTGTGAAAGACTAGACATGCGTTCTCGCTTACGGACCTTTCCCGGTACTGCCCGGTGCTACGCTACCACTCAAGAGCACGATGTCAACACGGCGGTTCTGCTGTTTCTGCTCGTCAGTGGCATTACTGTTTCGCGGATGGTACTCGCCGTACGCGGTCGCGCTCAAGCGAGTTGGGTTGACGCCATCGTGCTCGTCGAGGTACCTTGCGACGTTGACCGCTCGCTTCCCCGACAGCTCCCAGTTCGTCGGATACTGATAAGTTGAGATCGGCACGTTGTCGGTATAGCCCTCGATCGCAAGCGCATTGCCACTGCGCTTGAGCAGTGGGGCGATGCCGTCGAGAATCTTGAGCGTCGCGGGACGAATCTCAGCGCTGCCGCTGTCGTAGAACGACTTATCGGAAAGCAGCGTCACGACCAAGCCGCGGGCTTCAGAATGCACTTGCACTTGCTGCTCGAGGTGATTCTCTTTAACGTACTTCTCGAGTTCTTTCTGGATTGCCGGGATGCTCGAGCTCGCCTCGAAGGATTGCTCGCCGTTGGCGCCGCCGTTGGGCGGCTGATTGACCGTCCAGACATTGTTGAAGCCGGCCGAAACCGACTTGGCAAACGCCTGTACTTTCACGCGGCTGATCGTCGACATAGCGAAAAGGATGATGAACAGCGCCAACATGAGTGTGATCATGTCGGCGTAGGTCAGCAGCCAGCGCATCATGCCCGCCGTCTCGAGCTTCTCCTCGGACTTCTTGCGCGGCCGATTCGATTCGGCTGCGCGGGCAGCGCTCTTGATCGGTTGTGCCATCAGTAGTTACGCGTACGCTTCCGTTATGCCGACGAAGCGGAGTAGCCGGCTTCGCCTTGAATCGCTCCGCCTTCTTCGACAGCGCTCTCGCGTTCGCGTGGATCGATAAATGCCAGCAGCTTCTCTTCCAAGAGCCGCGGATTGTCACCGGCTTGAATCGCGAGAATACCTTCGATCATGATCTCGCGCATCAGCAACAACTGACCATTGCGTTCTTTGATCTTGGTCGCAATCGGCAGCCACAGTATGTTCGCAAACAGGATGCCGAAGAACGTCGCGACGAACGCCTGCGCGGTCGCAACGCCGATCGTACCGGCGACGTTGGTGCTGTTGCCCATCTCGGACAGCCCTTTGAGCATGCCGATCAAACCGAGCACGGTACCGATGATGCCCAGGGTCGGCGAATAGCCGCCCAAATTCATAAAGACTTGTTCGGCCTTGGCCCCGTGTTCTTGGGTGCTGCTCACTTCGGTCTCGAGCACCTTACGAATGATTTCGGTGTCGCGGCCGTCGATCACCAGTTGGATGCCTTTGCGCATGAAGTCGTCGTCGAGCGCGGCCGCCTCGTTTTCGAGGGCCAGCAAGCCTTCGCGACGGGCCTTTTCGGCAAACGAGACCAGGGTCGAAATGACGTCACGTTCGTGGTAGTCGACCGTAACGAACGCGGTCTTGAAACCGCCGAAGAACCCTCGTATGAAGGTCCGCATCGGGAACGAGGTCAGCGTGGCGCCGATCGTTCCGCCGATGATCAGCATGAATGCTTCCCACCGGCCGAAGATGATGTGGGGATCGGTTCCTCCGACCCAGCCGGCGACGAAGATGGCTCCAAAGCCTAAAAGTAGGCCGATAACAGTTGCTAAATCCAAGGTTCCGCTCTCCGCAGGGTGGGTCAGCGCCTTTACCGGGTATCGGCCAGGCCAATCCCAATATCAAGCCCACGTAAGGGCTCGCCCGCTAGCCTGGTCCGTAAATTCGCCTCTTAAAGTCGATGATCTTCTGCTGAATCTCGAGCATCCGGTCGCGGACGACCAGGCGGTTGCCGGAGGTGAGGGTCACCACGGTATCGGGTGTTTCCTCGATTTGCTCGATGAGGTCGCTGTTGACCATGACCGGGTGGCCGTTGAGCCGCGTCAATGCAATCATACTGACCTCCAGGTATGCGAAAGGGGGCGGCGTTCCCGCCGCCCCCCGGTATCTACTAGTTCTCGCTTGCCTGGATGTGGGTGATGGTGATGAGGTTCTGGTCGGCGGTCTGGATGCCGCGCGAGTTCGCTTCAAAAGCGCGCTGGGCGATGATGAGGTTGGTGAACTCGTTGGCCAGGTTCACGTTGGACTCTTCGAGCGAGCCGGCCACAATCGAACCGAACCGTCCGGTGTTTGCCGTTCCAAGTTGAGCCAGTCCCGACGCCGCGGTCTCGGCGAATTGGTTGCCGCCGATGCGCTCGAGACCATCCTCGTTTTGGAAGGTCGCGATTGCGAGCTGCGCCAGTGCCTTTTGCTGACCGTTGGTGAACGACCCGGTAATCGTTCCGTCATCGCCAACGGTGATGTTCGAGAGCGTACCGGCGGAGTAGCCGTTTTGGCTCACCACCGTGCCCGACGAACTACTGTTTAAGCTAGTGTTGTCGAAGAACCCGAGCGCGATGGCGCCCGGCGTTGCCGTATTGGTCGGAGCCTGGGCGGCGTTCCCGACACTTGGACCCCACTGGAGCACGTCGAGCTGGTTGCCCTGCTGCAGGCTCGCCGTAGCACCCGCCTGGTGGAAGTACCCCGGCGCGTTTGTTCCGATTGATTCAGGCACGGTACTGCCACTCACATTCGCGACCGACGCGATCGAGGACGTATTGATGAACTGGCCATTCTGATCGAAGTAAGCGTAGCCGACGACACCAGACGAGCCCTGGCCGAGTTTAGCAGCCGTTATGTTGCCGACCGAGCCGATCGACCCGCCGTTCGTGATCGTCTGGAACTGCGTTCCGTCCGCGAAGCTGACACTGACTTGCCATTCGGTCGCGGCTTGCACAGCGGTGCCACTTGCGTTTTCGACGGTTGGCAAGCCGTTCTGCGCTGGCGCCACCGTCAACGTCTCGATAGCGCCGCCCGAGGGCGTAGCCATGGTGAACGTTACGCCGTTCACGGTCTGCGTCGTTCCGGCCGCGAAAGTTTGGGTCGCGCCCGTGTCTTTATCGAAGACCGTGTAGGTGTTACCGGCTGCCGGGCTGATCGTCAGCACGTCGTTCGTGCTGGTTGCCGGCGCGACGGTAACGGCCGAGATGTTGGGATTGCCGCCAGCCAACGTTACCTGCGCCGGGTTCGCACCAAGCGCGACCGGGGTGTAGGTGATCGTCGCTTCGTGCGATCCGCCGAGCGAATCATAGAGTGTTGTCGAGACGGTGACCGCCGCACCGGGATTGGCCGATGCGCCAATGGCCTGCTCGAATGCCTGCGACCAATTGGTTTGATCGAGATTGCCGCCGAGCGCAACGTCGAAAACCTGATCGTTGTTTGCCGGGCCGGTCTTCACACCTTGTCCGGTCGCCGTGGCTTGTTCTTGCAAGCCGACCGGAATCGTGATCGCGCCCGGCGTGCCGTTGGGTGTGACTACGCCCGCGCTGTTGGCCATGTAGCCCATGATCGCTTGACCCGATGCGGGGTCATAGAAGAGCCCGTTCGAGTTGAGCGAGAAGGCGCCGTCGCGCGTGTAGGTCGGCGAGCCGGTTCCGTTGGCGTTATTTTCGATGAAGAACCCGTCGCCGTTGAGTGCGAGATCGGTATTGATGCCGGTCGTTTCCAGACCGCCTTGGCCGAACTCCGTGTCCACGGTGTTGACTTTGACGCCGAGTCCGTTGTCGATCGGGTTGACGCCGCCGCTGGTTTGGGTCGGGCCCGACGGTGAGCCGACCTGTTGGTAAAACTGATCGGCGAAGGTCATGCGCTGGGCTTTAAAGCCCACCGTCGCGGTATTCGCGATGTTGTTGGAGATCATGTCGATCCAGCTCTGGTATGCATCCAGGCCGGAGATCCCCGTATAGAGTGAATCGAAAGCCATTCTTGACCTCTGTTACGGATCCGCGATGTTTCAGTTGATCCACATCGCGGCCGGAGCTCCGCAAGCGGTCCGCCCCGGGAGTGTTATTAGATGATTGCGGCCGAGTCGATGTTGGTGAAGACGTTCTCTTTCATCGAGTCGGAATCGACCGCGGTGATGACGGTACGGTTCTTGATGCTCACGACCATCGCAACGTCGCGGACGATGAAGAGCGAGTTTTTCGCTCCCTTCGCCGCGGCTTTGTCGGCCATCGCGTTCATCTTGGTCACGTCGTCCGACGTGAGGCTGATGTTGCGTGATTGCAAACGGGCCATGGCATGAGCCGAGAACTTGAGTGGTTCGCTCGAAGAAGTTGCCGCGGGCGCTTGCTGCGACGATGCGACGCCTTCGAAGACCGAACGGAAACTCGGCGACGAGGTCGGCGGAATCTCGACAGGTTGACCGACCGGACGCGCCGACGGACCGGGGATGATTCCCGGTTGCTGGACGCGGCTGATGTCGTTCGGATCCACGTCGTTATTGCCCCGAACTACTTGAGCCGGTTCCGGTTACCGATGCCGCGCTCCCGATGCCAACGATTTGGCTGGTCGCGAAGAGTAGCGGATTGCCGCTGCTATCGGTCATCGTTTGGCCGGACGAATTGGTCATGGTGAAGTACGGCGTGCCGTTTTGCACGTCGATCGACGAGATGATGCCCGTAACGGTCGAGCTGGCCGAACTCGAGCTTCCGCTCGTGCCCGTGTTGACCGTCGCGGCCTTGCCGATGAGCGAAGCTGCCTGTGTCACGCTGAAATTGCTCTGAAACGAAGCAAAGTCGCTGGTGAGCTGTTGCTGGTACTGCAGTTCGGACATCTGGGCGAGCTGGGTTACCGATTCGTTTGCGTCCTGCGGCGACGTCGGATCTTGATTTTGCAATTCCGTCGTGAGCAGTTGCAGAAACGCGTTCGGACCCAGGTCGTTGTCGTTCGTGGTCGCTGAATTGTTGGTACCGGCGTTGACCGCAGTCGTCCCGATACCTGTTGTGGGTTCCATAGTTCCTCCTACGCGAGGGAGTTAAAGAGCTCGAGGCTCGAACCGCCTAATAACGACGGTTCTAGATTCGAAGCTTCGGTCGTTTCGGTCGTGGGTTGACCGCCCAATTCGTGAACGGTATACCGCCGTCCGAAACCAGCGGTGCCATCCTTGCTGTGATCTTGACCGGCATCGCCTCCCGAAACGTCAACCGAGAAACCCGAGAGGGTCAATCCGGCTGCCGAGAGAGAGCGAGCGAGGTCTTGTTGGTTGGCAACGAGCGCACTGCGCACGTCGGCGCTCTGTGCGACGACGTTGGCGGTGACTTGAGTCCCGGATACGGTGAGCCGCATCGTCACTTGACCCAGGTTCTCCGGCTGCAACTGCAACCGAATCTCCGAGGTCCCTTGCGCGAGCGTACGCATCGACATTCCGTTGATCATCTGTTCGAGGACTGCGTTCGCATCGACCGTGGTGCCGCCGGCCGGCGTCGACTGCAAGGCGTTCTGCACTTGCGCGTTGAGGCTGGAGTTTGGCGCCGCGATCAGACTCGCCGCATTGGTGCCCGAAGGCGCTTGCTGCGCGAGGTCTTGAGCGAACGAGTGCCCCGAGTTGGTACTCGTCGAGGTATCCCCCGAGGATGAACCCGCGGTTATTACGGTGCCGTCTGCATCCGCGAGGAGCGCTGCAAACCGCGCAGCGAGCGTCGAGGGTGAGAGCGACGGGGTGGCTGCGGGTGCGGCCAGCGTCGATGCGCCGGTGCTTGCATCACTTGCACTCGCCGGCGTACCGCCTGCGTTGAGCTGCGCGTCGACGCCGGCCGCGCGCACGAGCATACGTGCGAGCAAGTCTGGAGCGTTCGACATCGTGATCGACGTTTGCGCTGAGGACGGCGGCGCTTGCGGAGCAACCGCGTTTGCGGTGGATTGGTTGAGCAGTCCGGCGGTCAGCGTGGACGGTGCGCTTTGTTGCGCCTCGACCGCGGATGTCGCTAGAGACTGCGTGCTTGCGAGTTGTACCGGGGAATAGGACGGCTTGGCGGGTGGGGCGGTTGCCGACGGCGCGTTGAGCGCCGCGATCACCGAAGACAGAAGCGAACTCACCAGCGACGAAACGTCGAGCGGACTCGATGTGCCGTTGCTTTGCTGTTGTTGTTGGGCCGGGAGTTCTTTCGCCGAGTTGGCGTCCAAGAGGTTCCCCGAGAGTTCGTTCTGCTGCCCTGATCCGTTTTGCGCGTCCCTCGCGATCGACTCGACTACACTTTGCAATCGGGCTGCGAGGGCTGCCCCTTGTTGAGCGGCTGTCCCAGGTGGCGCGTTACTGGGTGGAGAGAGTGCATTCGCGAGTGTTTGCGTGATGGAGTTACGAAGCCGATCGAGGTCACTCGAACTCATCTTTCCGGCGAGCAGCTGGGCTGCCGACGAACCGACGCTTTGAGCGAGTTGATCGACGATCGTTGCCATCGGCGTTCCGTTTTGCAGCAGCGACGTGAGTTGCGTGAGCAGATCCGCGTTGGCCGCTAACGGACTAGCCGTCGACGACGAAGACGAAGATGCACTCGCGTTTGCAAGTGAGGCTCCAAACAGAGACGCCCAATGTGCGCCTTTGCCTTTTCCTCCCGCGTGCGCTGTGCCGGTGGCCGCATTTATCAGATTGGCCGGAAGCACCGATGCGATGGATATCATGCTTATTTCATTCACCTCCTTTCTTCGTATTAAGGCCCGAATGACAAAACGGAGAGCATGGCCTGGGATGCCCTCATTTAAGATGTTCGGCCCGTAGGGGGGTTGGGTTTAGATCGGGGCTGGCTGGCCGAGCCCCGCCGCGGCCAAGACCGAGCGGACGAGCGAGCCGCCGTTCTCGCTCAGGACCGACTCGGGGTGGAACTGGACGGCATAGACCGGCAGGCTGCGGTGGGCGATACCCTGGACGACGCCGTCGGCACTGCGCGCGGCGACGTGCAATGAGTCCGGGAGCGTCGAAGGGTCGAGACAGAGCGAGTGATAGCGGGTGGCAGTCAAGGGTGAGGGCAGGCCGGCGAAGATCCCCGACCCGTCGTGTTCGATGGCGCTGGTCTTCCCGTGCATCTGGGACGGGGCATGGGTGACGCTGGCGCCCAGGGCCTCGCCGATCGCCTGCAACCCCAGGCACACGCCGAAGATGGGCATCCCGCGCTCGATCGCGCTGCGCAGCACCGCCATCATGCGCGGCTGCTCCGACGGGTTGCCCGGCCCGGGCCCGATCACCAGCAGCCGATAGCCGTCGAGCAGGTCGGGCACTAATCGCTCGTCATCGTTGAGGATGACGTCCGGCGGCGCGCCTTGCGCGGCGAGCAGATGCACCACGTTGTACGTGAAGCTGTCGTAGTTATCAATGAAGAGGACGGCGGCGCTCATTGCGCTACTCCTAACACTTCGCGGGCGATGCGAGTTTTGTGCAGCACTTCCTCATACTCGAATTCCGGGTCACTGTCGGCAACGATACCGGCCGAGGCCTGCCAATAGACTTTGCCGTTTTGCACGTGCATGCTGCGCAGCGTGATGCACGAGTCGAAATCACCGCCGTACGACCAGCGTCCGACGCTGCCGGCATAAAAGCCGCGTGTGACCGGCTCGAGTTCGTCGATGAGCTGCATGGCGCGAACCTTCGGCGTTCCCGTCACCGTGCCGGCGGGGAATCCGGCGCGAAAGAGATCCAGCCCGTCGCACTCGGCCCGAAGGTCCCCGACCAGATCGGAGACGATGTGCATCACGTGGCTGTAGCGCTCAATCTGCAACAGCTCGTCGACCGCAACCGATCCGTACTCGCAGACAATCCCGAGGTCGTTGCGCCCGAGATCGACCAGCATCACGTGCTCGGCGCGCTCCTTTTCGTTCTCGAGCAGCTCGCGCGCAATCCGCGCATCATCTTCATCGGTGCTGCCGCGCGAGCGCGTCCCAGCCAACGGCCGAATGCGCGCGCGTCGTCCCTCGAGTCGCACGAGAAACTCCGGCGATGCGCCGAGCACCGTTCCAAACGGTCCGTCGACGTAAAACATGTAGGGCGAGGGATTGCGCCGGCGCAACGCCCGATACAGGTCGAACGGATCGCCCTTTAGATCGGCGCTGAAGCGGATCCCAAGTTGCAGCTGATAGACGTCGCCATCGTAGATGTGGTGTTTCACGCGCGCGGCGCGTTCGAGATACCCGTTGCGGTCCATCGACGCGTGCACGGTGCCCACCGCATGGACCGGCAGCGCGAGTTGCGGCGCTTGCGCGAGCAAACGCGAAACGTAGCCGTCGAGCCGCTGTTCGACGCTGCTCGCGCTCTCGCCGCAGCCCCAGAGCACGAGCGAATGCGTCAGATGGTCGAAGACCAGCCAACTTGCCGGCACCGCGACATAGGCGGCCGGCATTGCGGGCGTATCTTGCTTTCGCTCCGGGAGATGCGCGAACGGACGCGCGGCGTCGTAGGCGAACGCGACGAGTGCACCGCCCCATCCGTTGGGATCGTCGGTCGGACGATAGCGCTCGACAAAAGCGCGGATGCGATCCAGCATATCGGCCGTTGCCGCAAAAGACTCGGCCGCCAGATAATCCAGTCCGATGAATGAATAGCGCGAAATCTTTCCGCCGTGCTCAACGCTCTCGAGCAAGCACGAAGCACCCGGCGACGCGAGCGCGAGATAGGCGCCGATCGGCGAGAGGACATCGGCTGGGAGCGTGCGCGTGCGGACGATCAAGACGCCGCGATTACCTTTTTAGGCTAGGGTTCTCCTGCGTCACTTGCGCGGCAAACGCGGGCGGAACCGCATCGAGAATGGACCCAGCGTCATCGGGCGACATCAACGCCAGCACTTCGGCGACATATGGAATCGGCAATCGCTGCACGACCTTTGCGGCGTTCTCGGGCTGCATGTTTGCCCAGACCTGCGCCGTCCGGCGCATCTCCGGCGTTGCATTTGACGTTGTGTCGCTACTGCCGGCTTCCGACGTCGCCGGATTGCTTTGCGCCGCTGCACCTGCCGCCGGAGCGGCGCTTGGCGATGTCGCCGCGCTGCGCGAACTTGCGGCCTGACTCTGCAACTGGCCGATCTGACCGTTGAGCGATGAAATCTGCTTATCTTTGGCGGCGCTTTGCGCTTGTAAGTCGGCAATCTGCGACCGGAGTTGTACGATTTGCCGGTTTTGGTCGGTCAAGACTTGATTTTGCGCCGCGAAATGAAACGGCGCCGCGATCGTATCGAACCGCGACCCGACGTTTTGCAGCAGCGGCGAAAGCGGGCCGCCGGTGATCACGCCACGTGAGGGCGGCCAGGCAAACGCGAAAACCACCAGTCCAATAGCAACGACCGGCAAAATCAAACGTCTCCACGGGAACGGCTTGCGCCGCCGGCGAGTGACGATCACGGCGTACCTCCTGCTTGAACGCGCCCGTGTCGGCGGGCATTTCCGTCGTCGATTTCCTTCTGTTCCATCCGTTGCTCTTCGAGTACGTATCCTTCGCGACGACGCTCCTTGAGCTTCTCCACGATCTTCTTCTCTTTGCTGGCCTCGAGCAGTTCGGTACGGGCGCGATCTAGCGCGACGCGGCGCTCGGCCACGATGCGGATCTGCGCGACGATACAGCGGTCGAGGAATTGCAAATGCGCGTAGATGCATTGCAGATCTCGCGTCTCGAGCTTCTTGTGACCATCGCGCAGCATCGCTGAATGCTTGCGAAATTCCTCGTTGAGGCGAGCGAGCTCGCGCTCGGCCTCATCCAGCGATCGAGCGCGAGCGGCCACGACGAGCTGTTTCTGGTCTTCGATCCGCTTGCGGTGATCGAGCACCGGCTGCAAGCGGAAATTGAATCGTTTCACGTGATGCTCATCAATTTCGCGAGCGTCTGCTCGGGCGAGCTGGCCTCATAGATACCCTGACGCAAGAAGTGGCGGACGCCTTCGATCTTCGAGAGTGCAAGGTCGACGCGAGGATTGCTTCCCGGAACGTACGCGCCGATGTTGATCAAATCTTCGGCATCCTTGTACGTTGCGAGCACGTCGCGGACCGCCGACGCAGCCGAGTATTGATTGGCATCGACGACGTCGGGCATCACGCGGCTCACGCTCTGAAGCACATCGATCGCCGGATAGTGGTTGGCGGAAGCGAGCTGACGCGAGAGCACGATGTGCCCATCGAGGATCGAGCGTACCGCGTCGGCGACCGGCTCGTTCATATCGTCGCCGTCGACCAACACGGCAAACAGCCCGGTGATCGTGCCGCTTTGCGACGTGCCCGCGCGCTCGAGTAGCTTTGGCAAGAGCGCGAACACCGACGGCGTGTAGCCACGCGTCGTGGTCGGCTCGCCAATTGCAAGGCCCACTTCGCGCTGGGCCATCGCAAAACGCGTCACCGAGTCCATCATGAACATCACGTCGAGGCCTTGATCGCGAAAGTACTCCGCGATGGTCATGGCGACGAATGCGGCCTTGATGCGCACGAGCGCGGGCTGATCGCTGGTCGAAACGATGACCACGCTACGGCGCAGGCCTTCTTCACCTAAATCGCGCTCGATAAAATCGCGAACTTCCTTGCCGCGCTCGCCTACCAACGCGATCACGTTCACATCGGCGGCCGTGTTGCGCGCGATCATGCCCAGGATCGTCGATTTTCCCACGCCCGAGCCGGCGAATACGCCGACGCGCTGTCCTTTTCCGCAGGTCAGCATCCCGTCGATAGCCCGAATACCCAGCGGAAGCGGTTCGGTGACGCGACGTCGCGAGAGCGGCGGCGGCGGAGCCGCGGTAACGACCGCCCGTTGCTCGGCGACGATCGTACCTTTGCCGTCGATCGGACGCCCCAGGCCGCCCAAAACGCGTCCGAGCAAATGATCGGTGACGCCGATCTCGAGCGGGGCGCCGTGCGCAACGACATCGCTGCCCGCGCCGATGCCCATCAGCTCGCCGAGCGGCATGATCAGCACCTTATTGTCGCGGAAGCCGACAACTTCGGCCAACACCGGCACCGCGTTGCGTTTGTATGAAATCGAGCACGTCTCGCCGACGGCCATGTTCGGGCCGAGACTTTCGATCACGACGCCGATGACCTGGCGGACCTTTCCGTATTGCCGCACCAAATCGGCGCCACGCAACGCTTCGAGGTACGGCTCGGCGGAGTAGACAGTTGTTTCCATCGGTATCGGCGGCTAGCCGGCTTGGGCGGGGGAGTGCAACATATCCGCCTCGCCGAGCGCGATCTCGTCGTCGCTCAGAATCGCACGCCGCGCTTCGCGCAATTGGGTCGAGATCTTGGAATCGATCGTTCCCGCGTCGGTCTCGACAATGACGCCGCCGCGCTCGATGCGTTGATCTTCGACGATGCGCAAATGTTCGACGTCGCCCGCCGCGATGATTTCATCGCGATGCTGGCGGATCATATCCAGATCGACGGGATTGACCCGAAGCGTCACGACTTCGCGGCTGACCAGGCGGGTCAATGCCTGCCGGACATTCTCGACGATGACGTTGGGGTTGGTAACAAGTTCGCCGTGCACGATGCGTTCGGCAATCGCCATCGCAAGTCGCGTAAGTTCGGGCTCGGCCGAAGTCATAACCGCGCTACGCTGCGCGCGAATGCTCTCGATCAGCTCGCGTATCGTGGTAATCACCGGCGCGAGCTCCCCTTCGGCGGCGCTCTTTCCGTCGCCATAGCCTTGCTCGTGTGCCGTCGCGCGGGCCTCCTCTTCCATTTGCGCGATGCGCGCCTGAGCCGCGCTGATAAGTTCGCGTGCATTCGTCTCGGCCTGACGGATCAGACTCTCGGCGTCGCCTGCCGCGTGATCGATGATTGCCTCTGCGTCGGCGCGCAGCTTTTCCCAATCGACGCTGGGCTCGAGCTTCGGAAGCGTAATGCGCTCGGTATGGCCGTTGGAGGACGGCGTAACAAACGGAGCGGCGAACCGATCATCAGGTTCGCCATATGCTTGCGATTGCGCTTCCGCCACAAAGTCGGCGTGCGGTACTTCGACGACGTAAGCGGCGTCGGAGAAGCGCGCCTCCTTTACTATCTTACCCACGTCGTTATACTAGACGCTCGTCCTTTGCGCCGCGAGCAATGACGATCTGTCCGTTCTCTTCCAGCGTGCGAATGACGTCGACGATCTGTTGCTGCGCCTTGCCGACGTCGCGCATGCGCGTGGGTCCGAGCAACTCGATCTCTTCTTTGAGCATCGCCGATGCGCGCGAGGACATGTTCTTGTAGACACGTGTGAGCAGATCTTCGTTTGCAACCTTGAGCGCAAGCGCCAGATCCTTGCCGTCGACTTCTTTGAGCACGCGCTGGATCGAACGATCGTCGAGATTGATGATATCTTCGAAGACGAAGAGTAGGTTCTTGACTTCTTGCGCGAGTTCAGGATCGCGCTTAGCGAGACCGTCGAGAATGTTCTTCTCGGTTTCGCGATCGACGAAGTTCATCACGTTGGCGAGTGACTGTACACCGCCGGCCTTGGCGAAGTCCGCCCCGCTGACCAGCAGGCGGCGTCCGAGCAATTCGTCGAGCTGCTCGAGCACTTCGGGGGCGGTCTTTTGCAGAATCGCAATACGCATCGCGACTTCGGCCTGCAGATCGGGCGGCAGCGCCGAGAGGACGGCTCCGGCTTGCTCCGGCGCCATATAGACGAGAATCAGCGCGATCGTCTGCGGATGTTCGTCTTGAATGAACTGCAGTAATTGCGCGGGTTCAGTTTTCTTGATGAGCTCGAGCGGATTGCCGTGCTTGAGCGCGGCGAAGAGCCGCGAGGTCATGTCGTCGGCTTGGCCGGCCCCGAAGCTGCGCTCGAGAATCTCCTTGGCGTACTCGATGCCGCCTTCGTTGATGTACTTGAGCGCGATAGCGCGTTGATAAGCTTCCTGGATGACGGCGTCGCGCTTCTCGATCGGAACGGTCGTGATCTTGGCGATCTCGAGCACGATGCGTTCGACTTCATCCTGCCGCAAGAACTTGAAGATCGTCGCCGAGAGTTCGAGTCCCAGCGTGATCAGAAGAATCGCGGCTTTTTCCGGCCCCGAAATCTCGATCTGCGGATGTTCGGGCAGACCGGTGAGCGGCGGCGGCTCAGCCAGGCCGCCCATTCCCGTGAGATTAACGATCGGTGATTCCAAAGTTCGCCTCTCCTACTCGGCTAGCCAGAGTTTGACGAGTTTGGCAATGGAGTCGGGGTTCTCTTGAGCCACGGTCGTAACGTATTCGATCATCTGTTCGCGAGTGAGATCCGCAGCGGATCGTATCGGTGCGGCAATACCCGGCGCGCCTTCGAGGATCGGATGCTCTTCGAACGGCGGCAGCTCTTCGGCCAGCGACGTATCGAAGGACGGCAGCTCGGTTGCCGGCGCGAAGCGTCCGCGGCGCGAGCGCGTTACCAAGAGGCCGGCGGCTGCGAGCGCCGCAGCGAGACCGACCGCTATGAGCGCCCAGAGCGGAATGCCCAGAACCGTCGTCGTGGCGGCCGACGGCGCGCCGACATTTTCAACCGACGGGTTGAACGGAATGGCTTCCACCGACACTTGATCGCCCTGCGCGACGTTGAGGCCGGCGGCGGCAATGACGGTGTTGCGAATCTGCTGCACGTTTGCCGGCGTCAACTGATAGGTCTGTGCGGCAGCGATGGCCGGCGTGCCGTTTGCGTTCGCGGCTTGCGCAGAGGCATCGACCAACACCGCGACGCTGGTTTGCAAAACTTTTCCCGGCGCGTCGATGTGCTTGATGTTCTGCTCGGTGATATCGTAGTTGGTCGTCGACTTCGAGCGGTTGTAGCGCCCGTTGGCCTGTTGAGCCTGCGCTTGGTACGTGCCGATGTTCGTCGTTGTTCCGGGCACACCGGCTGCCGGATTGCGAACCGGCTGCGTTCCGACGTACGCTTCGCGCTCGGATTGCGCAGAGAGCACGGTGCCTTGCGGCGCGTAAACTTTGCTGTCGGTCGAGTTGGCGTCGAAATTCATCTTGGTCGAGACGCGAGCGACCGCGCGCTTAGGACCCAGCGTCGAATCGAGCATCGACTGAATGCTGGTTTGCAGCGCCGACTCGTAGCGCTCTTTGGCGACCAACTGCTCTTGCGTCATCTGCAACGCGCTGGCCGACCCATCGCCCGAGCCCGAGCCCGTTGGTCCTGCGCCGGGCAAAAGAATCTGCCCGTCCTGATTGACGATTGTAACGTCTTGCGGCTTGAGTCCGTCGACCGCATTGGCAACGAGCATCGTGATGCCTTTGACTTGGCCCGCATCGAGGCTTTGACCAGGCTTGGTCTTGATTGCGATCGAGGCTGTCGTGGGCTCCTGCGTCGCCGTGTAGAGCGACTGGTCCGGCGCGGCGATGTTCACCCGCGAGGACTCAACTGGGTCCAGGCCGTCGATCGTGCGCTCGAGTTCTCCCTCCACGGCGCGCGTCTTATCGAGCTTCTCCTGGAACTCGGTCATTCCGAAGTTGGTCCGGTCGAACAGCTCGTAGCCGGTGGAACCGCCTTTGATCAGACCTCCGCCGGCGATCGCGACCCGCTCGTCGCTGACGTTTGCGTCCGGAACGTAGACCGTTTTGCCGTCGGCAGAGAGATGATAAGGAACCTTATCATCTTTTAAATGTTGTGTAACGGCGGCGGCATCTTGATCGGAGAGGTTCGAAAACAGCGTCTCGTAGTGTTGACCGCGCCCAAGGTACAGAAACGAAAGCGCGAGCACGCCGATGACTACAGCGGCGACGCCCGTGACGGCAATCGTCCGCGTCTGACGGTTCTGATTCTGCCAAATAGCCGATAAACGTGTGGCAAAGTCAGACCAAAGCGAGCTAAGACGGTCCACGCCTATATGTACCTAATTCTCCGAGCCAACCGTGGCATGCAACACCGAGCCTCCGTGATCGGTGCGGGAGAAGCCCATCGCGAACGTCAGGCTACTATCTCGTGTATCGGTCACGGTGCTATCGCCTTTAGCACTTAACGGACCAGTTCGTTTCGTTCTCGTCCGACGGAGATTAATTCGACCGGGGTCGCTAGTACCTCTGCTATCCGGGCGATATAGCGCTGGGCTGCTTTCGGCAATGCCGCCTTGGCGCGAATGTGCCCAATTGGCTCGCTCCAGCCGTCGAGTTCCTCGACTACGACCTCGAGATCCGGGGCTCCGGCAGCCGAGAATCCGGCTGCTTGCCCGCGCAGCCGGTAGCCTGTGACGATCCCCACGCGCTCGAACCCACAAAGCACATCGAGTTTTGTAAGGGCCAGCGCCTGTAAACCATTAAGCCGGACCGCATACCGGCCGGCCACGGCATCGAACCAGCCGCATCGCCGCGGACGCCCCGTGACGGTGCCGAATTCGCCTCCCGCTTGCCGCAAGCGCTCCCCCCGTTGGTCGTGCAACTCGGAGGGAAACGGACCGGCGCCGACCCGCGTGCAGTACGCTTTGACCACCCCGATGACCCGGTCGATCGCCCCCGGTCCGATGCCAAGGCCAATGCACGCGCCTCCGGCAATGGTGTGCGAACTGGTCACATACGGATACGTCCCGTACCCCACATCTAACAGCGAACCTTGCGCGCCTTCAATTAACACTCGCTTATCGCGCTCGAACTTTTCGTGAATATATGCCACGCCGTCCACGATGTGCGGCGCGAGCCGCTCGGCCGCGTCGAGCGTCGCTCCGACGATGTCCGCTTCGCTGGGAACGTTCTCGCCCTCGAGCAACGCGGCGCGGTGCAGCAGATTCAAGCGAATCTTTTCGGCGAGCGACTCGCGCCGCGCAAACTCACCGAACGTAATGCCGCTGCGCGCGGCTTTGTCGACATAGGCAGGACCAATGCCGCGGCCGGTTGTTCCAATCGCGCTCGCTCCGCGGGCGCGTTCGCTCGCGCGATCTTGTGCTGCATGGTACGGAAGCACCAGGTGCGCGCGATCGGAAATCTTGACGCGCGAGATGTCGACGCCAATTGCGGCTAAACGATCGAGCTCGTCCAATAAACCCGTAGGGTTGATGACCGTGCCGCCGCCGACAAAGAGCTCGACATGCGGATTGAGCACGCCGGAAGGCACAATGCGCAGCGCGATATCGACATCGCCGACCTTGATCTGGTGCCCAGCATTGTCGCCGCCGCCGAATCTCGCCACCACGTCATAGTCCTGGGCGTACAAATCAACGACGCGCCCTTTTCCTTCGTCACCCCATTGAATGCCTACGATAATGTCTGCTTTGGTCACAAACCCAATCCAACTTTTTTCATCCCCGTGGGTGATACGAGCGACTCGGCAAGCATTCCGCTTCGGCGCATCGGTGTCTGATGTTGACGTGAGGGCGTATGAGGGCGAGCCGGAGCCAGGAGGGCGAGAGGCGAGCCGAATCGAGTAGGATTTTTGTACGACGCAAAAATCCGCGCATCCCGAACGGCAATATCAGACAGCG
>Ga0302325_10006541_pt1 | contig 26140 bp, 26 predicted proteins | sample Palsa_T0_2_FD_201948 | JGI IMG/M metagenome (GOLD analysis project Ga0302325, IMG submission 201948) | Peat permafrost microbial communities from Stordalen Mire near Abisko, Sweden - Palsa_T0_2 | ecosystem: Environmental > Terrestrial > Soil > Palsa > Peat permafrost | place: Sweden: Abisko... | reverse complement strand
CGACGCTGCGCGCCCCGGTGGTCATCACCTTGATGAAGTCGGCCCCGCGTCGCAGCTGCTCACGGACCGCGCGCCGGATGTCGTCGGGGCCGTCCGCCTCGCGATACATCCCGGCAAAGAACCGCCCTCCGGGCGCCGTGGCCGACACGATCTTGCCGCAGGTCAGCAGGCGCGGGCCGCGGAACGCGCCGTAGCGCATGCCCTGGCGGGCCTCGAACACGATGTCGTCAAAGGAGCCGACATCGCGGACGGTCGTGACCCCGCGCCGCAACGTCTCGCTCAGCTCGGCGGCGAGGAAGTGCGCCCGGCTGTTGGCCAGCAGCGGCTCGGCGCCCGGGTCGGGCACGGGGAGCTCGGCCTTGATGTGCGCGTGGGCGTCGATCAGTCCGGGCATCAACGTGCGACCGTCGAGCTCGATGACCCGCGCGTCAGACGGCGCGGCCTCGCCGGCCGGCACCACGGCCTCGATGACGCCGTCGCGGATCAGCACGGCGGCGCCGGGATTGGCCTCCGATCCGGTTCCGTCGAACAGGGCGCCGCCGGTCAGCCACACCCTTCCGCCAGCACGGGGTGGCTCGGCGAGCAGGGCTGGCAAGCGGGGTGGCATGGCCAGCGACACTACCGGCCCGCGGACGACCGGTAGACGAAGGTGTTCACGCGCCATGATCGACGTGCCCGATCGCTCAAGGTATGGTCGCGCCACGAGGTGGGGATGGAGCACTTCACCTCCCGCGCGCCGATCGCGCTGCACGTCGACGACATGGAGGCCGGCCGGGTTCGCCTGACCGACGCCGGCGTCGAGTTCCAGGACGAGACGTTCGACACCGCCCGTGCAGAGGTCGCGCCTCGGCGGAGACACCCCTCCCACGTGGTCGTGGCCACGAACGCCCGCCGCCTGACAGCGACCGCCCGCCGACCGACCGCGACCGCCGGCCGTGTTATGCGTCTGTGCGCGGTTTCGAGGAGAAACGAGCGGCTGGGTCGGAGTCGGCGGTGCTCATCAACATCGCCGACCCGGGCCTGGATGGACGCCGGCCTCGAGCAGTTGCTCACCACCGCTAGACAGATCGTCGGGTCCGTCTACAGGATTGGTCGCTTTTCGTCCTGCCATCGGCAAAAGCGACCAACCGTGGTCACCCAGGGTCGCGACCACGCGGGGCGCGGCCGGCCCGAGTCACCGGTCAGGCTCGGGGTCCAGGGTTCTGGGCGTTCGCAGCTTTCGGGTGTCCCGCGCTCGGGCAGACGCGGGGGACACGCGCGCTCGGCAGCCGCGGGGGGTCACGCGCGCCGGGCAGCCGCGGGGGTCTCGCCCCGCAGGGTTGGTCTCTTTTCGTCCTCGCATCGGCAAAAACGACTCCAATCGTGGCCGGCAACCAGTTCGACGACGTCGATCCTCCGAGGATTCCGCCTTCGGTCAGCGCCGCAGCGGGTGCGGACACCGCTCGCCCGACCGCCCGACCCCCGACCGCTAGGGCGCCCCGACCCGCGTCAACATCTCGGCGCCGCACCGCGCTCCGATCGCCGCGGCGTCGGCGACATCGTGACCGCTCGCCAGGCCGAAGGTCAGGCCGGCCGCGAACGAGTCGCCGCAGCCATAGCTGTCTCTGATCGGCCCCGGCACGCGCGCCGCGGACCACCGGCCCGAGCTCTCGCCCCACCAGCGGCCGCCGTGGGCGCCGTCGGTCGCGACCATCAGGCGGCTGTGGGCCTCCCAATCCTCGGCCCAGCGCTGCTCGTCACCATCGTGAGTGCTGAACACGGTCGCGTCGACCTCAGGCGCCGCGCTCAGCCCCGCGTCGTGATCGCCCGCCCGCGGCGTGACGACCAGCGTGCGCGCGGCGCGGGCACGGGCGAGCGCTGCGTCGTCGCCGGCCGTGAAATAGACGCCGTCGGTCGTCGCCAACCGGTCCCAGTCCAGCTCGTCGCTGCCGGATGGCTGCAGGCGCTCGCCGACGGTCACGATCGTCCGCTCGCCGCCCTCGTCGAGCATCGTGAACACGAACCGCGACGGTTGCGCGCGCCGGGCGGCGTGGACCGTGACGCCCCGAGCCGTCAGCTCACGTTCCGCGCGTCGGGCGCGCTCGTCGTGGCCGAGCGCGCAGAAGAACTCCACCTCGGCGCCGAGCGCGGCCAGCACCGAGGCCGCCACGACCGCGCCGCCCGCTGCATGCTCGTCGATTCGGGTGGCCTGCGCGAGCCCGCCGCGCGGCGGGTAGTCCTCCAGCCGCACGAAGTCGACCCACTCGACGTGCCCGATTACTGCAACTCGTGTCATTGCTCAGTCATCCGCCTCGATTGTGGAAAGCTCTGCGCCGATGAGCGAACCCGGCATGATCACGCACGACAGGGGCCAATCGTCTCCAGAAGGCGATGCGGACGCCCGCCGGCACCCGTGCGCGTCGCGCTAGCGTGGCCTCGATGCACCCCACCGCGCAGCGACTCGTCGATCGCCTCGCCGACCGTGGCCTGACCGAGATCGAGGTGCGCACGCTGTCTGAGTCTGCACGCACGGCGCAGCTGGCCGCGGAGGCGCTGACGGTCGAGGTCGGCCAGATCGTCAAGTCGCTCGTGTTCCTGCGTGACGGCGAGCCGGTGATGGTCCTATGCGCCGGCGACCGCACCGTCGACGCCAAGCGCCTCGGGCTCAAGCGTGCGGACGCCGACCGGGTCCGTGCGGTCACCGGGTTCGCGATCGGAGGCATCCCGCCGCTCGGCCACGCCGCAGAGCTCCCGACGACGATCGACGAATCGCTTCAGCGCTTCGAGATCGTGTGGGCGGCGGCCGGCACCCACCACGACGTGTTCGGGGTCAGGACCGAGGCGCTGATCGCGGCGCTCCCGGACGCCGACGTGTCTGCCGTCAGCTGAGGGACCCCGACCCGGCGGCGAGCTGACCGCGGTCAGCTGACCGCGCGGCGTGCCGCCGGGAGCTCGCGGACGCGAGTCGGCAGCAGCGGCAGCACCCCGCGCCGGACGTAGACCGCGCCGGCCTGCACGAGAGCCCGGCGCACGAACGCCGGCGGGAGCGGCGCGAACCCGTACTGCGAGCGGATCTGCGCCGGCAGCAGGGCGATCACGATGAAGTTGACGGTCTCGAGCACCGGTCGCATCCGCGATGGCACCGGCGGCTCGAGCACGATCTCACGCGCACGGCGCCGGGCCCAGTCTCCGACCTGCAGCTCGTCGCCGCCGAGCATCCGGCGTCCGTAGGAGACCAGCTCGGAATAGTCGGCGGGCATCTGCGTCATGCGCAGTCCGAACAGCCGTCCGATGACGCGATAGTCCTGCCACAGCGCCTCGCGGTCGGCCGTGTCCAGCCGGCCGACGTAGGTTTCGTAGAGGACGATCGCCGAGTCGATCAGCGTGTACAGGATCCACAACAGCAGCCGCGGATCGTCGGCGCGGTAGGGCGTCCCGGCGGGATAGATGCCGACGCTCTCGGGCAGTGCCCCGCGGACCGAGCGATGCATCGCGCGCACGCGTCTGGTCATCCGGTCGGCGTCCGCCCGCGTCCCGAACGTGATCGTGTTCATCACCTCGGCCGTGCGCGCGAGCCGGAGATACGGATCCTCGAGCGAGTCCGAGTGGGCCAGCAGCCCGGCGACCGCCAGCGGATGCGCCGCCTGCATCAGCAGCGCGCGCGCGCCTGACAGCGCGACCGCACGCTCGCGCATCACCCGCCGGATCACCGAGTCGTCGTCGAAGTACGCCAGCGGTCGCGGCGCCGCCCGCGGCCGTCCCCTCGCCACGGCGGCACGTCCACGGGTGGGGTCGGTGACTGACACGGTGCAGTTGAGCTTACTTCAACGTCATGTGTGGACCAACGCCCGTCGCCGCGGGCTCCGCCGCGACGTTGGGCGCCAGCGGCCGGCCGGGCTCGTCGCCCGACGGCGCGACCGCCCAGTCGGCAGTGTCGTAGCGCGCCAGCGCCGGGAACGCCAGCATGATCCCGCCGATTCCGAGCAGGCACAACAGACCGCCGGAGACGACCGAGAAGCGCACGCCCGCCGCGCCCGCCACCGAGCCGGACTCGAGGTCGCCCAGCCGCGGTCCGCCGGTCACGACCAAGCCGAACACGGCCGACATCCGGCCGCGCATCGCTTCCGGAGTGACGGTCTGGTTGATCGTGGAGCGGCAGACGGCGCTTACCGAGTCGGCCGCGCCGGCGAGGGCCAGCATCGCGGCCGCCAGCCACAGTGAGCCCATCAGGCCGGCGAGCGCGATCGCCACCCCCCAGACCGTGACCGCGCAGATCACGATCCGGCCCAGCCGGCGGGCGTGCTTGATCCAGCCGGTCAGGAGCGCCGACACGGTGCCGCCCGCCGCCACCGACGCGTACAGCACGCCGGTGCCGCCGGCGCCGGCGTGGTAGACGCTGAGTGCCAGGACGGCGAACAGCGCGCGGGGCATTCCGAATGTCATCGCGACCAGGTCGGCGCCGAACGAACCGAGGAGCGCCTTGTTGCCGCGGACGTAGCGCAGCCCGTCGGCGATCGAGCGACGGATGCTCTCCGTCTGCGCCCGCGCCGCGGACGCCGGGGCGTGCATCGGCCCCAGCGGCAGCACCGTGAACACCACCGCCAGGCAGCTGACGGCGTCGATCGTGTAGGCGGCCTCCACGCCCAAGAGCCCGATCAGGAGCCCGCCGAGGCCCGGCCCGAGCACCATCGTCAGGGTCGAGAGGCCGTAATTGAGCGCGATCGCCGACGCCAGCAGCTCGCGATCGGCTACCAGTCCGGGCAGCACCGCCGATCGCGCTGCGTTCTGCAGCGCGTTGAAGCCGGCCAGGAACCCGCCGAGCACGTACAGCGACGCGAGCACGGGATGGCCTGCGAATGAGACGACCGCCAGGCCGCCGGCGCACGTGACGACACCGATCTGCGTCAGCAGCAGCAGCCGCCTGCGGTCCGAGCGGTCGGCGAGCGCGCCCCCGACGAGCGACATGAAGACCAGCGGGCCGAGCTCGGCTGCGCCCAACATCCCGACGAGGAACGCCGAGTGCGTGAGCACGTACAGCTGATACGGCAGCGCGACCAGCGACGCCTGCGCGCCCATGTTGGAGACGAAGTTGCCGCCGACGACCAGACGCAGATCGCGGCTGGCGCGAAACGGGGTCAGGTCCGGCAACAGCTTGATGCGAGGCACGCTCTCAGGCTAGGAGTGCCGTCGCGGCCCGGCGATACAGCTCGCCGCGCCGTCGCGGCCCGGCGCTACAGCTCGTCGCGCTCCTCGAGCTTCAGCGCCGCCGCTTCCGCGCTGGCCGACCGGCGAGGTGCCAGCGAGGCGCGCGCGGCCAGCCGCACGACGGTGTCCAACGTGCCCGACGTCTGCCACACCTCGACGGCTTGGCCGTCGGCGAACCGGATCCAGGCCATTCCCTCGATCTCGGTGTTCACGCCGGTGCCGCGGGACCCGTAGAACTCGTTGGCGTGGACGCCGTGCAGCTTGTAGCGGATCGCGACGCGATCCTCGGTCTCGAGCACGTCCTCCAGCGACAGCCGCGCATCCGGAAACGCCGACCACAGCTGCTCGTAGAAGCGGCGCGCGCCGTCATGGCCCTCCAGGCCGCGCGGGTAGCCGTGCAGGGTGACGTAGGCGCTGTAGAGATCCAGCCATCGCTCGTGGCCCGCGGGATCGTTGAAGCCTTCGACGGCAGCGCGCAGCGCGCTTTCGTTGCTGATGGACAACCTGTCTCCTCGGTCGGCGTCAGGGTCTGTCGAGATTATGCTTGCTGGATGGCCCGATCCGTCCCGCCGCTGGGGGAGTTCATCCGCCGACAGCGCGAGCTATCTGAGATGTCGATGCGCGAGTTCGCGCGGGTGGCAGGCATCTCTAACCCGTACCTGTCGCAGATCGAGCGAGGTCTACGCGCGCCCTCCGAGCAGGTCATGCAGGCGATCGCCGACACGCTCAAGGTGTCGGCCGACACCTTGTACGAGCACGCGGGCGTCGCGCCCGAGGCTGAGGGCGAGTCGCCGGTCGTGCAGGCGATCCGTCTGGACGCGCGGCTGACCGGCCGCCAGCGCCAGGCACTGACCCAGGTCTACGAGGCGTTCGTCGCGGCCGGTCTGCAGCCGGCCCGGTCACGCCGACCGACCGCCGACGACCCGGCCGAGCACCCAGCCGACGACGCCGGCGCTTAAGCGACGAACGGCACGGACGCTGAAGGCGCCCGTGCCGCCGTCAGGAGGAGTGACTGCGAGTCAGGCGGCGATCAGCTCGCGCGCGGCGCTGACGCTCGCGCTCGTCAAGTCCTCGGTCAGCTTGGCCTGCGCGGTGAGGACGCCCGAAAGCGGCTCGAGCTTGGACTGCTCGCCGAGCTTGCGCTGGAACCGCGCGACGCCGTGGACGTACTTCTCGACGCCGTCGAGGTACGCATTGGTGATCTTGCGTCCGGCCTCGATGAACCGGTCGCCGGTCTCACGGGCCTGCTCGGCGGCGCTCTCGAAGTCGGGATAGAGGGTCGTGTCCTGCTTGGTCTGAGTAGCGGCCATGTCGGTGCTCCTGGGTTCGGTGTTTCGATCGTTCGCTGTGCTTGCAGGTTAGCAAGCATCTCGCAAATCAGCAAGCACAGGTCGAAGCTTTAGGCATTGCTAAGGTTTCTGGTGGCTGCCGGACCGCGAATGACCCAAAAGGAGAGCAACATGGCGACAGGATGTGTGCCGTCTTACGAGGAGCTTGCGTTCGCGGACTCCATGAGCGCCTGGAGCGCGGCCGCCGATGGCGTCGCCGAGTGGTGGGCGAGCGCGATCCGTCGCAACGCCACGCCGCCGCAGCTGCTGGCCGAGTCGATGACGTGGTGGGCCGAGATGGTCAGCCGGCGCCGGCCGACCTGGTCGAGCCCGAACAAGATCATGCTCGAGACGCCGGTCGCGCGGCTGCGGGACTTCTCGGGGCGCAGTCGGGCACAGGTGGTGCCCACGTTGGTACTGCCTCCGCAAGCGGGCCACGACTCATGCATCGTCGACTATTCGGCCCAGCAGAGCCAGGTGCGGACGATTATCGACGCGGGCCTGACCCGCGCGTATTCGCTTGACTGGATCGGCGCGACCGACGCGACCAAGGATGTCGGGATCGACGACTACCTGCAGGTGATTGACCAATCAGTCGACCGTCTCGGCGGCAAGGTCAACCTGATCGGCGACTGTCAGGGCGGTTGGCTGGCGACGATCTACGCGGCGCTCGAGCCCGAGCGCGTCAACACGCTGACGATCGCGGGAGCCCCGGTCGACTTCCACGCCGGCGACCCGGTGATCGTCGCCGCGCTGAGGTCGCTGGCGCCCAATGGCAACCTCGACTTCTACCGCGCGCTCGTCGCCGCCGGCAACGGCACGCTGCACGGCAAGCACATGGTGGCCGGCTTCATCATGATCCAGCCCGACAACGAGGTCGGCCGTCAGCTCGCGCTGCTGGCGAACATCTCGGACCCGGCGCACGTCGAGCGCTACCGCGAGTTCGAGGACTGGTTCAAGTACACCCAGCCGATCCCGGGCGCGTTCTACCTGTGGATCGTCGAGCATCTGTTCCAAGACAACGAGCTGATCGCCGGCAAGCTGAAGATCGGCGGCCGGCGGGTCGATCTCGGCCGGATCTCCTGTCCGCTGAACCTGCTGGCCGGCCAGACCGACCACATCACACCGCCCGCGCAGGTGTTCGCGCTGGCCGACTACGCCTCGACCGAGGAGCCCGACGTGCTGCGCGACACGACCGAGGGCGGTCACCTCGGGCTGTTCATGGGCCACGAGGCGCTCCAGCACCACTGGCCGAAGCTGCTGGCCGCCGTGCTCGAACGGTCGCGCTGAGGCGGGCGGTCACCGCCGGTGGGATTCGCCGGCGAGCGCGGCGGGCAGGTCCCGTCGGGATCCGATGCCGAGCTTGCCGTAACGGTCCGCGTCGGGTCGCATCGATCGGTCTACGTCCGCCCCTGATCTCGGCGCTCGGCGATCTCGCCCGCCGCTCAGACGACGGCGTCGCCCCGCAGGCGCAGGCCGAGCACCGGGAACACGAGCGTCGACAGCACCGCCGCTCCGATCAGCGCGGCGGCCGTCGACGGGCGCATGTGCCCCTCGGCGGTTGCGAGCGTCGTGATCGCGAGCACCAGCGGCAGCTGTGTGGAGCTCAGCAGCGCCAGCGCATATCGATCGCGGGGCGCCAGCACGTCGCGGTACAGCAGCAGCGCCGGCAGCCCGCGGACGACGAGGAACAGTGCCAGGAACATGAGCATCTTGAGCACACCGGAGACGCTCGAGAACAACGCGTGCAGATCGAGGTTCATGCCGCTGACGATGAAGAAGAACTCAGACGAACGCTCCGAACGCGATCGCCGTCAGTTTGGAGTCGAACACGTGCGCCTCACGCTCGCCGAGCACGTGCCGAGCGATCAGGCCCGCCGCGAACCCACCCAGCAGCAGATCCAGTCCCAGCCGCGAGGCGAGCAGCACGAGCGCGAAGATCAGCACGAGGATCCAGCGCACCGCCAGCTGGGAGCTGCTCTCCAGCGTTTGCTCGAACAGCGGCATCATCCAGGTCGACGAGCGTGCCGCGAGCACGACGATCGCGACGGCCACAGCCACGAACGCGATCAGGATCAGTGCGTTGTGGAGGGTCCCCTGCGCCGACAGCACCAGCGTCAGGATCAGCATCGGGCCGAACTCCCCCACCGCCCCCGCCGCGAGCATCAACGTGCCGAACCGTGATCGCAGCTCGCCGGCGTCGGACAGGATCGGCATCAGCGTGCCGATCGCGGTCGTCGTCAGCGCCGATCCGGTGTACAGGGCCGACAGCACGATGCCGCTCGCCGACAGCAGCCCGGCAATCGCATACGCGAGCATGAGCGACAGCAGCCAGCCGCGCAACGCGCGGCGCAGCGGCGTGCCTCGGATCCGGCCGACGTCGATCTCATACCCGGCGAAGAAGAACAGCAGCGCCAACCCGAGGTCGGAGAAGAACCTCAGGAACGAGTCCACGTGCAGCCCGATCACGTGCGGCCCGATCACGACCCCGGCCACGAGCTCGAGCACGACCACCGGGATCACGATCCCCCGCCCGCTGGCTATCGCGGCCGCGGTCGCGGCCAGCGCCGCGGCGGCGATCACCGCCAGGAACGGCCCCGGGCGGACGACGATGACCGCGAGCACGGTCACCGCACCGGCGGGCTCACGGCCTCGCCCCCGGCCGCCCGCCACCGATCTCAGGTCCCGTTTGCAGGACGAGCTACATGTCCATGCCGCCGTTGACCGCCCACACCGCGCCGGTGATGTAGGAGGACTGGTCGGCGGCGAGGAAGTGGACGATCCGGGCGACCTCGTCAGGGCGGCCGAGCCGGCCGAGCGGGATCTTGGCCCTGATCTTGTCAAGCGCCTTCTCGGGGACCTTCTCCACCATCTCGGTCGCGATGAAGCCGGGGGCGACGGTGTTGACGGTCAGGCCGACGCCGTCGTCGGAGAGCTTTTCGGCGCGCTTGAGCTGATGGGCGGCCTCGAGCGCCAGCGTCTTGGTCAGCCCGAACAGTCCGGACTTCGACGCGGCGTAGTTGGCCTGGCCGATGTTGCCGGTCTCGCCGATGATCGAGGAGATGTTGATGATCCGACCGGAGCCGCGCTCGATCATGTGGGGCAGCACCGCCTGGGACAGGAAGAACGCGCCGGACAGGTTGACGGCGATCACCCGGGACCAGTCCTCGTCGCTCATCTTCAGGACGGTCTTGTCGATCGTGATGCCGGCGTTGTTGATCAGGATGTCGAGCCGTCCGTGACGTTCGATCACCTCGTCGATCGCGCGGCGGCAGTCCTCGGAGGAGCCGATGTTGCCCTGGACCGCCGAGCCCGTTAGGCCGTCCTTGGCGAGCGCGTCGACGAACGCATCGGCGTTCTCACGGTCGTGCGAGTAGCCGGCCGCCACCTCGGCGCCCTGCTCGGCGAGGCTGCGCGAGATCGCGCCGCCGATCCCGCGGGTCCCGCCGGTCACGAACGCAACGCGTCCATGCAGGTGGGGTCGCTGCGACGACGACTTGCTCGCGTCGATGGTTGTTGACATATCCCTCTCCCTCTCGTGGCTAGATGCCCGAACGCTCGCTCAGCCAACGCGCAAGCTCAGGCCAGATTTCGTGCTTGGCTTTCGATCCCGCCATCAAGCCGATGTGGCCGCCCGGGCGATCGAGGTGACTCACGTCCTCGGACGCCACCAGGTCCAGCAGCGGCACCGTTCCGCCCGGCGGCGCGATGTGGTCGGCGCCGGCGGTCACGACCAGCAGGTTCTGCTCGATCTTGGTCAGATCGACGCGGCGGCCGCGGAGCGACAGACGGCCCGAGACGAGCCGGTTCTCCTTGTACATCCAGGTGATCCACTCGCGGTAGGCCTTGCCCGGGAACGGCGGGTTGTCGGCGACCCACTTGGCCATCGTCTGATAGGCGACGCGCTGGTCCTTGCCGTCGAGGACCCCCTGGAACAGCCGGCGGTAGGTGGTGACGTGGTTGGTCACCGGCTTCATCAGCTTGTTGGCCCAGTCGACGCCGGCACCCGGGATCGACTCGTAGCTGTCGGCGATCAGGTCGACGTCGAAGTCGTCTGAGCCGACCCAGCGGGCGTACAGCGAATCCGACGGATCGATCGGCGTCGTCAGCAGCGCCGCGTTGCGGACCGCCGAGTCGGGATGCAGCGCGCAGTACATCGCGCACAGCGTGCCGCCGATGCACCAGCCGACCAGCGACACCTCATCCTGCCCGGCGCTGCGCAGCGTCTCCCGGATCGCCCAGTGCAGCTCGTCGCAGACGAACTCGGCGAGCCCCATGTCTGAGTCCGCCTCGTCGGGCACGCCCCAGTCGACCAGGTACACGTCGTAGCCCTCGCTGAGCAGGTACTCGACGAACGAGTTGCCGGGCCGAAGATCGAACACCTCCGGCCGGTTGATCAGCGCGAACACGAGCAGCACGGGGATCTGGTGCTCACGCGTCGTCGAGCGGTACCGGTACAACGTCGTCTGGCGATGGGTCCAGACGACGTCGCGCGGGGTGGCGCCGATCGTCGCGTCGGGCGTCGTCAGGATCAGGTTGGCGAACTCGACGGTCGCGCGCGGCAGCCGAGCGAGCGTCTCGATCGTGCTCATCGAGCGCTCTTGCGCGTCCGTGACGAGGACCCGGAGCTCGAGCCGTTGGTCGGCGCCGGGGCCCGGCGGGGCGAGCGGGTGCCGCCACGACGGGCGGCGGGCGCGGAACGGGCGCCGGAGGCGGGGGCGTCGCCGGCCGCCGGAACCAGCGGATGGCCGTCGGGCTCTGACTCGAACCGGTCGCGCACGGCCTCGATCTCCTGCAGCACCCGCTCGAGCTTGTCCTCGGTGCGCGCCAGCTGGCGCGAGAGCCTGATGATGTCGCGCCGGCCCGCGAGGCGGAGGTTGCGCAGCACCAGGTCGAGCCCGTCGCCCGACAGCTTCGTCAGCGCGGCGGCGTTCTCGGCGAACTGACCGAGCAGCGAGGCGAAGCCGCCGGAGCCGACCAGGCGCTCGGACGCCTTGGCCGCCTCGGACTCGGCCTGCTCGTAGAGCCGGGCAACCTGCTCGGCCGGGCTTGGTGCATCGCGGTCTGCGGCCATCTGGTCTCCCTCGTTGCACGGACGCGTTCGTTCGGAATCTACCCGCTACGACGGTGCGCCACGCGATTTCCCCCACCGGTCCCAGACACCCGTCGGGGGCGAGGCTCTACAGTCGAACGTGATGAGCGAGCTCGCTGGACGCACGGCGCTGGTCACCGGCGGTGGCAGCGGCATCGGCCGTGCGGTCGCGCAACGGCTGAGCGATGAGGGGATGGACGTGCTCAACGTCGACATCGCGGCGCCGGCCGACGCGCCCGGCTCGACGTTCGGGGCCGACCTGACCACGCGTGCGGGGAACCGCGACGCGGTGCAGGTGGCGCTCGAGCGCTTCGGCAGGCTCGACGTGGTCGTCGCCAACGCGGGCTTTCAACACGTCTCGCCGGTGCGCGAGTTCGACGAGGATCGCTGGGAGACGATGATCTCGCTGCTGCTGACCAGTCCGTTCCTGCTGGCCAAGTACGCGTGGGACGCACTGGCCGAGCACGGCGACGGCCGCTTCATCGCGATCGCCTCCGCCCACGGGCTGGTCGCTTCGCCGTTCAAGTCGGCATACGTCTCGGCCAAGCATGGCGTGCTCGGCCTGGTCAAGACGCTCGCGCTGGAGGGGGCACAGGCCGGGGTGCTGGCCACCGCCGTGTGCCCGGCGTACGTGCGCACGCCGCTGGTCGAGTCCCAGATTTCGGCGCAGGCCCAGGCCCACGGGCTCAGCGAGGATCGCGTGCTCGAGGAGGTGATCCTCGCGCCGCAGCCGATCAAGCGGCTGATCGAGCCGTCCGAGGTGGCCGGCGTGGTCGCCTTCCTGGCCGGCCCCGACGGCCGGGCGTTCAGCGGCGTCCCGGTCTCGATGGACCTCGGCTGGACCGCTCGCTGATCGCTCGGATCCACGACGAGTAGGCGAGTGAATCGGCGCTGCAGGCCCGTCGTTGATCACGGTTGGTCGCTTTTGCCGCTGGCAGGACGAAAAAAGACCAAATCCCGTGAGGCGGACCCGGCGAGCGAGCGGTGGTGGGCAACTAGTCCGACGATCCGCTGCTCGAGCTGCCGGAACCCGCTCCGCCGCTCGGGCGCAGGTCGGACTGGCACGCCTTCGCCGCGGCCTCGAACTTCTTGTTCGATTCGATGCTCTTGGGGAAGATCGAGCCCTTCCCGGACGTGTTGGCCTTGGGCAGCTTGTAGCCGTGCTTGTCCACGCACGTCGTGAACTTCGCGAGCGCTGCGGTGCTCGGCCGGAAGCCGGTGCCACCATGAGCGAAGCGGCCACCCCCGAAATCGGCACCGCACGCCTTAAAGGCCGCCCGGAACTTGGACGACTGCGCGCCCTTGGCGCCACCGGTCCCGCCCGCCCCGCCGGCCCCACCGCCGCCGAAGAAGCCGCCGCCGCCGCCGTAGCCGCCGTGGCCGCTCCCGCCGGAGCCGCCGGCCGGGGGCTTGCCGCCGGCCGGCCGCGAGGGCAGCGTGACGCCGTGCTGTTTGAGGCAGGCGGCGAGCTTGGCCCGCCCGGTCGAGGCGCTTGCCGCGGCGCTCGAACTCGATGTCTTCGAGGCCGTCGTCGAGGAGCTCCCGCAGGCGGCCACCGCGATCGCGGCGATCAACGCCACCGTGATCGCGGTCGCCGAACGTCGTGCTCGCCTGGAGTGCATCTGGTGTCCTTGTCCTTTCATCGAAAGCTGAATGCCGGCGGCTCAGCCGCCGGAGAAGAGCGAGCTGACCGAGCTGCCGCCCGAGCTGCTGGTGCTACTCGAGCTCCCTGTCGCCCTGGCGCCGGAATCGGTCACGGTCGCCGCCGAGACGGTGCCCTGCTTGCTGGTCACGCCGGAGACCGTGATCGTGTCGCCCGGGTGAATCTGGCTGCGCTTGGCCGACTCGGTCTTGGAGATCTTGGTCGCCGAGGTCAGCTTCACCTTGACCGTGTCACCGCTCGCCTCGGTCAGCGTCAGCGTCTTGCCGTTAAGGCTGGCGACGGTTCCGAAGGTGGCGTTGCCGCCGCCAAAGCGAGCGGCGAACCCGTCGGCGCCCGAGGCGGCCGTTCCGCCGGTTGATCCCGCCGCACTTCCGCCCGTTGATCCCGCCGCACCGGTAGCCGCCGCACCGGTGCCCGCCCCCGCCGCGTCGCTCGCCGACGTGCCCGCGGACGATCCGCTCGTGGTGCCGCCCGTGGTGCCGCCGGCCGCCGCGCCGCCGCGCGCCGCGAACGCACCGGCCGCGCCGATCGTCGTCGGCGAACTGGCGATGTGCCCCTTCTCGACGCGCACGCCGACGTAGAAGCCGATCGCGCACATCATCAACGCCAGCAGCAGTGCGCTCCAGCGCGTCAGCAGCCGTCGCCGCGGACGACGCGGCATCCGGCCGTCGCCGTCGTCCTCGATCTCATCGGGGTTGGCCCGGCGATCAAACGTGAGTGCGCTCATGCTGATGGACCTCCGTCGGGGTACGGGCGACGAGCGCCCGCTCGTGGGCTCGTCGCTCATTCGAACCTCAGCGCCTGAATCGGGCTCAGTCGCGCGGCGCGGCCCGCCGGGTAGGTGCCGAAGAACAGGCCGATCAGGACCGAGGCGCCGAACGCCAGGCCGACCGAATAGGGGGCGATCACCGGCTGCACGCCGGCGATCTTGAACTGGCTGCCGATCAGCCCGGCCGCGACGCCGGCGACCCCGCCGAGCAGCGACACCATCACGGCCTCGACCAGGAACTGCACGAGGATGTCGGACCGCCGCGCGCCGACCGCCTTGCGGATCCCGATCTCACGCGTCCGCTCGGTGACCGAGACGAGCATGATGTTCATCACGCCGATCCCGCCGACCAGCAGCGAGATCGCCGCGACCTCCGCCAGCAGCGTCGTAAACACGCTGCTGGTCGACTCCGATGCCGCCAGGATCGAGCTCTGGTTGACGACCGTGAAGCTGTAGCTGGTGGCGCCGTCGACGAGCGGGTGGCGCTGCTGCAGGATGTCGGTGACCTCGGTCTGGGCGGCGCCCAGCACCTGGCGGGACTTCGCCTGGACGACGATCGAGCTGATCGACCCGTAGCCGGTCAGCGTGTCCTGGACCGCGGTCAGCGGCGCGATCCCGACGTCGTCCTCGTCGGTCGAGCCATTCGACCCCTTGGCGTTGGTGACGCCGACCACCGTGAAGTTGGTGCCGTTGACCTGGACGGTGTCGCCGACCGGGTCGGCGCCGTCGAATAGCTCGGTGACGACGGTCGGACCGACGACCATCACGCGGTCGTGGGCCTTCTCCTCGGCATTGGTGAACCACGCACCGCTGGCGACCGAGTAGTCGCGCGCGCTCTCATAAGCGGGCGTCGTCCCGACGAACGAGGACGGCGAGTAGGTCGTGCCGTTGTAGGTCATCGTCACGTCGTCGGCGTTGACGACCGGCGCCGACGAGGCCACGTCGGGTGCGGTGAACGTGTTCTTGAGCGCGGCGGCGTCGGCCACGGTCAGCGAGTCGGTGCTGGTGCTCGCCGCGCCGAATCCCCCCACCGCCCCGGTGGACGTCACCTCCAGCACGTTCGATCCGAGCGCGTCGATCTGCTGCTGGACGGCCGATGACGAGCCGGTCCCGACCGCGATCAGCACGATCACCGAACCGACCCCGATCGTCAAACCGAGGATCGTCAGGCCCGAGCGCAGCTTGTTGGCCGCCAAGCCCGAGAACGCGACCCTGATCGTCTCGCTCACGCTGCCGTCTCTGGGTCCGGATCAGGGGTCAGGACGTCGTCCACGATCAGTCCGTCACGGAGGCGGATGACGCGGTCGGCGTGCGTGGCGACCTCGTGCTCGTGGGTGATCAGGATGATCGTGCGCCCCTCGACGCAGAGCCGCTCGAAGATCTCCATCACCTCCGCGGTGGACTCGGAGTCGAGGTTCCCGGTCGGCTCGTCGGCGAGGATCATCGCCGGGTTGGTCACCAGCGCCCGCGCGATCGCTGCCCGCTGCTGCTGGCCGCCGGAGAGCTCGGACGGGACGTGGTCCGCGCGCGCGCTGAGCCCGACCTCGCGCAGCGCGGCCAGCGCGCGTTCCCGGCGGTCCCCGCGGCTCAGACCCGCGTAGGCCAGCGGCAGCTCGACGTTGCCCACGGCCCGTGTCCGCGGGATCAGATTGAAGCTCTGGAACACGAACCCGATCTCGCGATTGCGCAGGTCGGCGAGATCGTCCTCGTCGGACAGCCGCACGTCGGATCCGTTGAGGCGGTAGCTGCCGCTCGTCGGCGTGTCCAGGCAGCCGAGGATGTTCATCAGCGTGGTCTTGCCGCTGCCCGACTGGCCCATGATCGCCACGTACTCGCCGCGGTCGACGCTCATCGTGATCCCGCGCAGCGCGTGCACGGCGATGTCGCCGACCGAGTAGGTCTTGGTCACGGCATCGAGCTCGATGACCGGGAGGCCGTCGGGCGTCATCCGCCGCCGAACCGTCCGCCGCCGACGCCGCCTCCACCGCCGAAGCCGCCGCCGCCAAAGCCGCCGCCCGCGGCCGCGCCGCCGAAGCCGCTGCTGGTGGAGCCGAGCGTTCCGGAGCTCGAGCTCGAACCCGAGGAGGATGCCGTGCCGGTCGACGGCAGCGTCTCGGTGACGACCACCTGCTGGCCGGCGCTCAGGCCCTTGACGATCTGCGTGCGGCTGTCGCCGCGGACGCCGACGATCACCGAGGTCGACGTGGTCTTGCCGCCCTTGGACACGTCGACCGTGGCGATATTGCTGGTCCCGGGGACGGCGCTGTTGGGCAGCGTCACCCCGGAGGCCTGCTGGTAGATCACCGCCGCTGACGCGGTCATGCCCGGCTTCACCTGCGCGTTGTGCTGGGTCAGGGTCAGCGTCGCGTCGTAGCTGACGACGCTGTCGCTGGTCGTGCCGATCGTCGAGATCGAGCTCACCTTCGCGGCCAGCTCGACGCCGGTGAGCGCATCGAAGGTGACGGTCGCGGGCTGTCCGACCTTGAGCTCTGAGATGTCGGACTCGTCGAACGGAACCGTGACGGTCATCTTGTGCGTGTTGACGATCTCCACCAATCCCGTGGAGCTCGAGCTCGAGCTCGAGCCCGTCGACGAATCGCTGCTGGAGCCGCCCAGGCTGCCGCTGGTCGTGGCGCCGGTCGAGCCCGAGCCCGAGTCCGACGACGAGTCGCTGGAGGAGCCGGTGGACGAGTCGCTAGAGGAGTCGCCGCTGGAGGTGCTGGACCCGGAGACCGCATCGCCGGGCGAGACGTCCTCGACGCTCACGACCGTGCCGGACGCCGGCGCGTACAGCTTGGTCTGCGACAGCGCCGTCTCGTCGCTCTTCAGCGTCGCCTCGGCGCTGTCGACCTGGGCTTGGGCCGAGGCGATGTTGGCGGCCAGCGTGTCGGGGTTGGAGGTGGTCGTCTGCGAGGAGGAGCTGCCACTGCCACTGCCACTGCCGCTGCCGCTGCCGCTGCCAGAGCCCGTCGAGTCGCCCGTCCCGCTCCCGCCCACAGCGCCGCTGCCGCTGCCCGACGACCCGCCACCGGCTCCCGACGACGGCGTCGTCGTCGTCGTCGGCGCGGTCACGGTGACCGTCGTCGTCGTGGGGCTGGTGGTCGGCGCGTGGCTGTGGGTGGTCTTCGAATGACGTGGCGAGGTTGCGGTCGGCGCGTGGCTGCTGGTGGTCGTCGTGCTGGTCGTCGCGTACGAGACGAAGCTGGCGTCGTCGGACCGGTCGACCGCGGTGCTCGAGTTGGTAGTGCTCGAGGACGAGCTGGCCGTCTCGGCGGCGCTCAGCGAGTCCTTGGCGGCGGTCAGCTCCTGCTCGGCCTGATCGACGGTGTCCTGTGCGGAGGCCGGATCGAGCGTTGCCAGCAACTGTCCCGTGACGACGCGGTCGCCCTCCTTGACGTACAGGTGCTGGAGGGTTCCGCTGGCCTGGAAGTTGACGGAGTCATCGACCGCCGGCTCGACGTCGCCCGATCCGGTGACGGTCGACTGCACGACCCCGCGCTCGGCGGTCACCATCTCCTTGGCCGTCCGCGCCGAGCTGGTCGGCGAGCCGATGTCGAGGATCCCGAGCACGGTCGCGAGGACGCCGACCGCGGCGAGCACGATCAAGTACCAGGCGGGCCGGCGACGTGGCGCCCGGGGACGCGGCGGCGCCGCGGGCGTCGGCAGGCGCCGGGCACGGCGCCACTTCGTAGCGGTCATCTCGGACGCACTATCTGGAGTGTCGCTAAGAGTCGCCTGTGAGCGTGCTGAGTGTTTCCTGAGAAGTGCTCCGGCTGCCGCTGCCTGCGACGTCGTGCGCGGCGTCCGGCGCGGCGGCGAGCGTGACCACGAACCGGGCGCCGCCCCCTGGCGCGTCGTCGGCGGAGATCGTGCCCAGGTGTGCGTTGACGATCGCGTCAGCGATCGCCAGGCCGAGCCCGGCGCCGCCGCGTCCGCGGCTGCGCCCGCCCTCGCTGCGCCAGAAGCGCTCGAACAGCTCCTCGCCGGCGCCCGCGGGCAGGCCGGGACCGTAGTCACGCACGACCAACACCACGTCGGCCCCGCGCCGGGCGACCGACAGCGTTACCGGTGTCCCGGCCGGTGTGTGGGTCATCGCGTTGCGGGTCAGGTTGGCCAGCAGCTGGCGCAGCTGGTCAGGGTCGCCGAGCACCGTCGCGTGGTCGGGATGCTCCAGCCTCACCACTCGGTCCGGCGCAGTCACCCGCAGATCGTCGGCCGCATGGTCGACCAGCTCGGCGAGGTCGACCGGCACGCGCTGGGGCTCGGGCATCTGGTCGAGCTGGGCCAGCAGCAGCAGATCCTCGACCAGCACGCCCATCCGTCTGGCCTCGGACTCGATCCGGCTCATCGCCCGAGCCAGCGTTTCGGGATCATCGGCCGCGCCGATCCGGAACAGCTCCGCGTACCCGCGGATCGCCGCCAGCGGCGTGCGCAGCTCATGCGAAGCGTCGGCCAAGAAGCGGCGCAGCCGGTCCTCGGAGTCCCGGCGCGCCGCGAACGCGACCTCGATCTGACCCAGCATCTCGTTCAGGGAGCGGCCGAGCCGGCCGACCTCGGTGCTCGAGTCCGACGGCTCCACGCGCCGTGACAGGTCGCCGGCGGCGATCTCGGACGCGGTCTGCCCGATCCGGCCCAGCGGCCGCAGCCCGATCCGGATCACGATCCAGCCGAGCGCGATCAGGGCCAGGATCACGCCGGCGCCGACGAGCAGCTCGACGATGATCAGCCGGTGCAGCGTCTGATCGACCTCGCGCAGCGGGACCGCCACCAGCACCGTCCGGCCGTCGTAGGCCCGGACCGCCGCGGCGCGGTAGCTCTGCCCGGAGGAGCCGCGCGCGTGGACGGTGAACGTGTGCAGCGTTCCGGGGGTGCTGACGGGGACGTGCCTGGGCAGCACCGGGCGGGGCTGCGAGCGCTCGCCGTAGCTGAAGGTCCGGGCTTTGATCACCCTCCCGCCGCTGCCCAGCAGGGCGCCGAACGTGCCGGGCGGGAGCGCTGCGCCGGCGCCGACCGGACCCTGGCGCCCGGGCGAGTGCAACGTCGGCGCCGGCGATCCGGGGTGCGTTGGGCGGGAGCCGTGACTCGGCGCGCGCCGACCATCGAGGCCGAGCTGGAACGACAGCGGCCCGACTGCGGACTGGACCTGCTGGTCGACCCGGTCCAGCAGGAACGACCGCTGCTCGGCGTACGTGACGGCCGCGCCGGCGGTCAGCCCACACGCGACCAGCACCGCGACGCCGGCCAGCAGCCGCGCTCGGAGCGACCGCAGCCTCACCGTGCGCCGGCCCCTGGGCGCGGTGTCCGCAGCACATAGCCAACGCCGCGCACCGTGTGCACGAGCGGCGGGCCATGGGCGTCGAGCTTGCGCCGCAAATAGCTGATGTAGGTCTCGAGCACCCGCGCATCGCCGCCGAAGTCATAGCTCCAGACATGGTCGAGCAGCTGCGCCCGCGTCATCACGCGCCGGGGGTTGAGCATCAGGTAGCGCAGCAGCCGGTACTCGGTCACGGTCAGCTCGATCGGCACGCCGTCACGGGTGACCTCCCGCAGGTCTTCGTCGAGCTGGAGGTCGGCGAACCGCAGCGGCTCCGGCGTCGCCGCGATCGTGCCCGCGCGGCGCAGGATCACCCGCAGTCGTGCCACCACTTCCTCGAGGCTGAACGGCTTGGTCACGTAGTCCTCGCCGCCGATCGTCAGCCCGCGGACCTTGTCAGCGGTGTGATCGCGCGCCGACAGGAACAGGATCGGCACCTCGGCGCGCTGCGCCGCCAAGCGGCGAGCGACCTCGAACCCCTCCATGTCGGGCAGCATCACGTCCAGCACGATCACGTGCGGGCGCCAGTCCCGGGCCTGTTGCAACGCCTCGCTGCCGGTGCCGGCGGCCGTGACCCGGAAGCCGTGGTGGCGCAGACCCGTGCAGAGGACGTCGACGATGCTCGGCTCGTCGTCGACGACGAGCACGCGCAGCGGTTCGGGCGTCCGCGCGACAGCGGCCGGGCTGGCGCTCATCGCCTGATTATCACGCCCGCAATGTGAGAGCTCCATACGAAGCCGGTGGGTGGGATTGGAGTCCGGCGGATGGGGGTATCAGCTGATGGGTGACCGGCACGATTTCGCCCATGATCACGGACGCCGCGATCCGGTCCGACGATTGCCTGCCCGTCGGCCGCGCGGAGACCGAACAGCTTTTCGGCCGCTGGCAGCGTGAGCGGGACCCGCGCGCTAGGGAGGAGCTCGCCGCCCGCTTCTTGCCGCTGGCTCGGAAGCTGGCTCGCCGTTACGGCGGCTCCCGTGAGCCGTTCGACGATCTGCTGCAGGTGGCCAGCCTTGGCTTGATCAAGGCGATCGACCGCTATGACGCCGACCGCGGCACCGCCTTCTCCTCGTTCGCGGTGCCGACGATCCTCGGCGAGCTCAAGCGCTACTTTCGTGACCTCGGCTGGGCGGTGCACGTGCCGCGCGGCGCCCAGGAGCTGGCGGTCAAGGTCGAGGAGGTCAACCATCGGCTGACCGCCCGGCACGGGCGCCCGCCCTCGATGCAGGCGCTCGCGCAGTACATGGAGCTGCCACTCGAGGACGTGCTCGACGCGCTGGAGACCGCCCGCGCCCATCACGCGACGTCGCTGGACGCCCCGCATGACGACAGCGACGGCAAGAGCGGCAGCCTGGTCGAGACGTTCGGGCGGCCGGACGACCGGCTGGTCAGCGCCGACGATCGGCTGACGGTCTGCGCCGCGGCGCGAATGCTGCCGCAACGCGAGCGTGAGGTCCTCTGCCTGCGGTTCGTCGAGGACCTGACGCAGTCCGAGATCGCGGCTCGGGTCGGCGTCTCGCAGATGCAGGTCTCACGTATCCTGCGCCGGTCCGTCGCGCGACTCCGTGAGCTCGCGGACGGTTGATCCGAACGGGCCCGGCGCCCGCTCTCGGTCGCCTGACGGGTACCGTCACCTCCCGACGTTTCGACATCATCGCGACCGGGGAGGCTCCTGACACGGTGACCAGCGAGGCGCCCATCGTCGGCTTACACGTCCAAAGCAGGCCGCAGAGCCTGGGGCTTGTGCGGGGGATGATCTCCGCCGTCGCCGAGCAGCTGGCGATGGACCCCGAGCTGCTCGACGATCTCAAGACCTCGGTCTCGGAGGCGTGCAACAACGTCGTCCTCCACGCTTATGCGGGCGAGCCCGGCCCGATGGACGTGCGGCTGTTCGTCGACGACGACGATGACCGCATCGTCGTCTCGGTGCAGGATCGCGGCGTCGGCCTCTCGGACTCGCCGGCATCGATCGCCGACGACGGAGCCGGGGGCCTGGGCATGTCGGTCATGCAGGCACTCGCCCGTGACCTGCAGCTGACTCCGCGCCAGGGCGGCGGCACCGAGGTGGTGATGCGATTCGACGGCCATCGTGACGACCGGCCGCTGTTCCGGGTGCCGTCGGCGCCGACCGCCGACGATCGAGTGCCGACCGCCGACGATCGAGTGCCGACCGCCGGCGGCACCAACAACGAGGTCACGGTCACCGTCTCGCCGGTCGCGTTGCTGTCGTCGGTCCTGGGCCGGGTGGCGCGGACGGTCGCGGCGACCGCGCACTTCTCGCTCGATCGCTTTTCGGACGTCTACCTGATCACCGACGCGCTCGCCGCGCACGCCGCATACGCCGCCGTCGGCGACCGGATCACGGCGCGGCTGACCGCGTCCGAGCGGCGGCTGTCGCTCTCGCTCGGTCCGTTCCGCCGCGGGACGGGCAGGCTGCTCGAAGCCCGTTCACCATCGCCCCTGTCGATGCTCGCCGACGAGTTGACGGTCTTGGAATGCGGCTCCGATGACGCCGTCGCGCTCGTCGTGCTCGACGGGCACTGACGCCGGAGCTCAGCCTTCGCGCGGGGCCAGGGCGAGCGCCGCGATGTCGTCGGTCGGCTCGCCGCCCCGGAACAGGTCGAGCGCCGTGTCCAGCGCATCCAGCAGCGGTTGCGGCCCGGTTCCGGCGTGCGCCGACAAAAACCGGCGCAGCCGGCCGATCCCGTAGCGCTCGCCCGACTCCGACGCGGTCTCGGTGACGCCGTCGGTGTACAGCAGGACCAGCTCGCCCGGTGCCACCGCGAGCGTCTCGACCGGCCATTCGGAGTCCACGAACGCGCCGAGCAGCGGCCCGGGCACCGGAGCCTCCGTGACGTCGCCGTTGGCGGCCAGGTGCAACGCCGGCGGGTGACCGGCTGACGCCAGCACCAACCGCCGCTCGTGGATCGTGGCGCACAGGGCGCTGCACATCGAGCCCGAGGGCCGCTCACGCAGCTCCGCGTCGAGGTGACGCAGAACCCTGCCGGGCTCGGGCTCCAGCCGGCCGGAGAAGCGGGCACCGTGGCGCATCAGCCCGGTCAGGGTCGCGGCCGCCACCCCGTGCCCGGTCACGTCGCCGATCAGCACCAGCGGAGCCGGGCCGGCATCGAACACCTCGTAGAAGTCGCCGCCGACCTCGACCCGCTCCTCGACCACGGCTGGCTGATACAGGGCGGCGATCTCCCACCCGGGGAGCTCCGGCAGCGGATTGGGCATCAGGCTCTGCGCGAGCGTGTCGGCGACCTCGGCGAGCGTCGTGTGCAGGCGGGAGTTCTCGACCGCGACCGCCGCGCGTCGCCCGAGCTGCTCGGCAAGCTCCAGGTCGGGCTGCGTCAGCCGCCGCAGCGAGTCCGACGTGTAGAACGAGATCGCGCCGATCGTCCGGTCGCGGATCCGCATCGGCACGACGATCGCCGAGCGGATCCCGACCTCGCGCAGCACCCGGAGTTGGCCGCGCCCACGGGCGATCCGGATCAGGTCGGACTCGTCGACCTCGACCAGCAGCGCGCTCTCGCCGGTGTCGATCACGCGGCTGGAGGCCGAGTGCTCGCCGGGCTCGTCGGGCTCGAGCTCGCCCAGCTGCCCGGCGAGGTCACGCAGCCTCGGGTTGCGGTGCGCGACGACGACATGATCGCGGCGGTCGCCGGGCTCGTCGGCGAGCTCCACCAGGCACCAATCCGCCAGCGCCGGCACCGCCGCCCACGCGACGTTGCGCAGCGTCTGCTCGTAGTCCAGCGACGAGCTGAGGATCCGGCCGGTCTCCGACAGCACCCGGGTATGCACCTCGGCGCTCTTGACCGCAGTGACGTTCGCGGCGACCGTGACCGTCGCCGTCACCCGGCCGTCGCGGTCAGGCAATGGCGTGACCCGCACCTGTTCCCAGCGTGACTCGCCGGTGCGGCGGTCGACGACGTGGATCAGGGTCGGCGAAACCTGCGTCTCACCGGCCGCGGCGCGTGGGGTCGGGAAGGTCGAACGTCCCATCTGCTTGCCGGCCTCGTCGTAGACCACGAACCGGTCCAGCAGCGAGCCGTCGGGATGCGCGCGCAGCTCCTCGATCGAGGCGAAGCCGAAATTGCGCAGCGCCGTCCGGTTGGCGTACACGAACCGGTCCTGCCGGTCGCGAACGGTGACCGCCTCGCCGACGAGCTCAAGCAGCTCGGCAAACTCGGGACCCCGACCGTCGAGGATCCGCTCGCCGAGTGGAAGCTCGTGATCCAACCGGGTCAGCGTCCGTTGAGCAGCTCGCCCGGCTCAGCTCCGAGGCGCAGGCGCTCCGCCACCCCGGTCAGGTCCAGCAGTCGCTGCACTTGCGGCGGTCCCTGGACCAGGGTCAGCTCGCAGTCGTGCTCGGACAGGCGCTGATGGGCCCTGACGATGATGCTCAGGCCGGTCGAGTCCATGAACTCGAGCTCCCGCAGATCGACGATCACGAGCTTGGTCTGCTCCGGCTGAATCTGGTCGAGCACCTGCTCCAACTCCGGCGCCGAGGCGATGTCAAGCTCGCCGGAGACGACGATCACGGCCGCGTCGGCGTGCGGCTGCAGTTGGACGGTGAAGGAGCGTTGCACTCTGTTCTGGCCTATCGAACCGCAATGGTAGGTGCTGGCGAAACAAGCCGTGCGTCGATCCACGGGCCGAGCTGCGCGGAAGCGACGGTGAGCATCGCCGGAATATAAGGGTTGGATAACGAACGGCGGCGGCCGCGGTTCACTCCCCGGCCGGCGGCGGCTCGGCGGTCATCTCCTGCAGGCGGCGGACCGCGCGGCGGAGCAGCCGTGACACCTGCATCTGCGAGATCCCGATCCGCTCGGCGATCTCGGCCTGGGTCAGGTCCTCGCCGAAGCGCAGGTACAGGATCCGTCGATCGCGCTCGGGCAGGTGCGCGGCCGCCGCGAACACGGTCGCGCCGGCGTCGATCCGCCCGATCCGCTCGTCGTCGTCGCCGAGCGTGTCGAGTCGTCGTTCGGCGTCCTCGTCGGCGGACGCGCGCGGCGCGTCGAGTGAGACCGTGTCGTAGGCCTCGGCGACCTGCAGGCCATCGAGCACCTCCTCCTCGGAGCACTCCAGGAAGTCGGCCAGCTCGGCGACCGTCGGCGAGCGGCCGCCGCGGGCCTGCAGGTGGCGGCGCGCCTCGCCGATCTTGCGCGAGCGCTCCTGCGCGGCGCGGTCGACGTGCAGCGCCCACGAGGTGTCACGGAAGTGGCGCTTGAGCTCGCCCATGATCGTCGGCACCGCGAACGAGCTGAACGCGAACCCGCGGCCGGGGTCGAACCGCTCGACCGCCTTGACCAGGCCGAGGCTCGCCACCTGGACGAGGTCGTCGTAGGGCTCACGTGAGGCCGAGTAGCGCTGGGCCAGCTTGCGCGCGAGCGGCAGGAAGCGCTCGATCAGCTCGTCACGCGCCTGCCGATCGCGGTCCTCATGCCATCGCTGGAACAGCTCGTCGGTGCAGATCATTCGTGTCCCGGCCTTCGATCGGTCCGGTCGTCCCCGGCAAGCGCCCTCTTCGGTTCTATCTCAGGCCCGGACAGCCCGCAAGGGCAATCTCGGGCGGTCGTGTGATACGTATCTACGAGCGATGCCATCGTTCACCTCGCCACTCGCCGAGTCCCTGGCGCCGGAGCTGCTGCGCCGGTTCTGCGACTACGTCCGGATCGACACGCAGGCCAAGCGCGACCGGACCACGTGCCCGAGTACGCCCGGGCAGCTGGAGCTCGCGCGGCTGCTTGTCTCGGAGCTGGCGGATGCCGGGCTGGCCGACGCCGAGATGGACGGCAACGGCTACGTGACCGCGTCGCTTGAACCGACCGCCGACGGCGCCCCGGTGATCGGGCTGATCGCGCACATGGACACGAGCCCGGACGCGCCCGGCCTGGGCGTGGCGCCGCTGGTGCACCGTGCTTACGACGGCGGCGTGATCGAGCTGCCGCTGGGCGCCACGCGGCTCGACCCGGCCGCGATGCCGGCGCTCGCCGACAAGCGCGGCCACGACATCGTCAGCGCCAGCGGCGACACGCTGCTGGGCGCCGATGATAAGGCCGGGGTCGCGGAGATCGTCACCGCGCTCGCCCACCTCGCCGCCCACCCGGAGCTGCCGCGGCCGGCGCTGAAGGTCTGTTTCACGCCCGATGAGGAGGTCGGCGAGGGCGCCACCCTGTTTGACATCGAGCGCTTTGGCGCGCTCTGCGCGTACACGATGGACGGCTCCGGCCTGGGTGGCCTCGAGGACGAGACGTTCTCGGCCGACGAGGCGATCGTCACCGTGCACGGCGTCGACGTCCATCCCGGCCAGGCGACCGGCAAGCTCGTCTCGGCGCTGCGAGTCGCCGCCGAGATCGTCGCCGAGCTGCCGACGGACCGGCTGACCCCGGACACGACCTCTGACCGCGAGGGCTTCATCCACCCGTACGAGCTGACCGGCTCGGCCGCGCGGGCGACGATCCGGGTGATCGTGCGTGACTTCGACGAGCAGCTGATGCACGCCCACGCGGAGTTGCTGCGCCAGACCGCGGAACGAGTCGTCGCCCGGCACCCGGGGGCGACGCTGGAGCTCGACCTCCGTTATCAATACCGCAACATGCGCCAATACCTCGACGCGGTCCCCAGCGTCGTCGCGGCCGCCGACGAGGCGATCCGCAGCGAGGGGCTCGAGCCGGTCCGGATCCCGATCCGCGGCGGCACCGACGGCTCACGCCTGTCGGAGATGGGGCTGCCGACCCCGAACATCTTCACCGGCGGTCACGAGTACCACTCGGTCCGCGAGTGG
>Ga0302325_10006540_pt1 | contig 26144 bp, 21 predicted proteins | sample Palsa_T0_2_FD_201948 | JGI IMG/M metagenome (GOLD analysis project Ga0302325, IMG submission 201948) | Peat permafrost microbial communities from Stordalen Mire near Abisko, Sweden - Palsa_T0_2 | ecosystem: Environmental > Terrestrial > Soil > Palsa > Peat permafrost | place: Sweden: Abisko... | reverse complement strand
CTGCCGTTTGCGCCAGGTCGCCCAGGCCGTCAGCGCGAACGCCGCGAGCAGCAGCACGTCGAAGTTCACCCACAGGGCCCGCCAGTGATGCGCGTTGAAGTGGTGCGGCAGCGTGGCGGCCAGCACGACGATCCAGCCGGCCAGGATCACGCAGCTGCCTGCCGAGATGAACAGGACCAGGCGTCGCTGGCGGCCCAGCCTGGGATCGCGCAGGTACGGGTCGGGTGAGGCCGGCTCGTCCTGGCTCGGCCCGTCAAGTTCGGTGAGCATCCTCGCTAGGTGCCATCGTTCGGCCTGGCTCATCCGCCGCAACTCGGCCTCATCTATCACGACCTTATTGTTTACCCCCGTAGCTGCGTCTTATCTGGACGCTGCCTGCGCGAAGCCTGCGTTGGGTGCACGGCCGACGTGACCGGCGCCGGCGCGGGCGGGCGTAAGCTGGGAAAAGTGAGCGAGCTTGTCTACCTCGGCTTCGGCGCTTCGCCGGTTGGCTACCTCGAGGGCTGGGATCTGCAGCGGCGCGTTCATGCCCGGCGGGTAGCAGGCGAGATTCCCGACAGCTGCCTGCTGCTCGAGCATGCGCCCGTGTACACCGCGGGCAAGCGGACGGCCGCCTCCGACCGGCCGTTCGGTGATCCGGGGGCACCGGTGATCGACGTGGACCGCGGCGGCAAGATCACCTGGCACGGGCCCGGCCAGCTGACCGGTTACCCGATCGTCAAGCTCCGCGACCCGGTCGACGTGGTCGCCTACGTGCGTGCGCTCGAGGAGGCCATGATCCTTTGCTGCGCGGAGTTCGGGATCACCGCGGCGCGGGTGGCGGGGCGCAGCGGCGCGTGGCTGCGCGGTGACGACCGCACCCAGGACCGCAAGGTGGGGGCGATCGGCGCGCGGGTGGCGCGGGGCGTCACCATGCATGGGTTCGCGCTGAACGCCGACTGCGACCTGTCCTGGTACGACCGCATCGTCCCGTGCGGTATCCGCGACGCCGGGGTGAGCACGCTGTCCGCCGAGGCGGGGCGCCACATCACGGTCGCCGAGGTGACCCCGGTGATGGAGCGCCACCTGGCCAAGGTTCTCGGCTACCGCAGCTGGCGTTACGAATCCGACCCCGACGTCCTGGCCGGGCCCCGCGCGCGGGCGGCCGCCGCTCCCGTGCCGACTTAGTATCCGCCCGGATCGTTCATCGTGGGAAAGATCATGCTGTTCCGCTGAGGTGAATAGGTGATGTGAATCGCCACCGGGCAACATACGCTGGAGGGGTGGTACTCGCACCCGAAGGACGCCGCATGCTCCGCCTCGAGGCCCGCAACAGCCAGGTCCCGATCGAGCGGAAGCCGCCGTGGATCAAGACCCGGCTGCGCACCGGGCCGGCCTACACCGAGCTGAAGGCCTTGGTCCGCGGCGAGGGCCTGCACACGGTCTGCGAGGAAGCCGGCTGCCCGAATATCTTCGAATGCTGGGAAGACCGCGAGGCGACCTTCCTCATCGGCGGTGACCAGTGCACCCGCCGGTGCGATTTCTGCCAGATCGATACCGGCAAGCCGCAGCCGCTGGACGAGGGCGAGCCCCGGCGGGTCGCCGAGTCGGTCGTCGCCATGGGCCTGAGGTACGCGACCGTGACCGGTGTCGCGCGTGATGACCTGGCGGACGGCGGCGCCTGGCTGTACGCGCAAACCTGCCGCGAGATCCACGCCGCCATCGAAGGCTGTGGCGTGGAGCTGCTCATTCCCGACTTCAACGCCGACCCTGGCCGGCTGGCGGAGGTCTTCGACGCTGCGCCGGAGGTCCTGGCCCACAACATCGAGACCGTACCGCGGATCTTCCGGCGCATCAGGCCGGGCTTCCGCTACGCGCGGTCGCTTGACGTGCTGCGCGCCGCCCGGGAAGACGGGCTGGTGACCAAGTCCAACCTGATCCTGGGACTTGGCGAGGAGCGCGCCGAGATCACCGAGGCCATGGCTGACCTGCGGTCCGCCGGCTGTGAGCTGCTGACCATCACCCAGTACCTGAGGCCCACGCCGCGGCACCATCCGGTGGAACGCTGGGTCAAGCCCGAGGAGTTCGTGGAGCTGCGCGAAGAGGCGATGGAACTCGGATTCGCCGGCGTGATGTCCGGCCCCCTGGTGCGATCTTCTTACCGGGCGGGCCGGCTATACGCGCAGGCCATCGAGCAGCGCACTAGCGGGGCCGCGCTGGCTTCCGGGTAACGGGGCATTCGGGTAGGCCAGGCAGTTTCTGTCCGGGGCGCCGGAACCGTATGCTGCGGAGCATGGCACGCATGTGGAGAAGATCTAAGGCCGCTGACCCGGCCACCAATACGGGTACCGTGGACCTGGCCAGCGCCGGCCGGCTGAAGCAGATGCGCATGGTGGCCGGCATGGTACGCAAGGCCAATCCGAAGGCGATGCCCATCGTCATCGGCAGCGGCCTGGCCACGCTGGTGGTCTTGGTGATCGTCGGCCTGGTCACCGGACTTGGCGCGCTCCTTATCCCGTTGGGCGTGCTGCTTGGCGTGCTGGTCGCGGTCATCTTGTTCGGCCGGTTCGCGCAGTCGGCGCAGTACTCGGCCATTGAGGGACAGCCCGGCGCGGCGGCCGCCGTGCTTGAGAACATGCGCGGCAACTGGACGGTGACTCCCGCGATCGCCGCCAACAGGAACATGGACGTGGTCCACCGGGCGGTGGGTAAACCCGGCGTCATCCTGGTGGGCGAGGGCTCCCCCACCCGGCTGGCCAGCCTGCTCGCCGCGGAGAAAAAGCGGGTCGCCCGGGTGGCTTACGAGGTACCGATCATCGAGTTCCAGGTCGGAAACGAGGAGGGCCAGGTCCCGATCAGCAAGCTGCAGCGGAAGATCATGCGGCTTCCGCGTCAGCTCAAGCCGGACGCGATCAGCGACATCAACCACCGGCTGAAGGCTCTGCAGCCGTCTTTGCAGGCACCCAAGGGACCGCTGCCGAGGAACGTCAGGCAGCCCAAGATGCCCCGGCCGAAGGCCCGGTAGCTCAGCCCGCCGAAGGCCCGCTAGAGACGGACGACGATGGTGTCGGAGGCGCGGTCATGCAGGCCGCGCAGGTCACGGTCGGTCAGCAGCGGCGGAACCACGGTGAGCAAGATCGCGGTCCGGACCAGGGACCAGCCGAAGCTGACCCGCCCGCCGTTGGTCCTGATCACCCTGATGCCGAGCAGCCGCTTGCCCACGGTGCTTCCGGTCAGCGCGGTGAGCATGTAGACCTCCACCGCGAAGACGGCGATGGTCCAGAACTGCGAATGGGTCAGCCAGTACGCGATGAGCATGCTGAGCAGCCAGTCAATGAGCAGGGCGAGCACGCGCCGGCCCATGGTGGCGACGGACCCGGGGCCCCGCTCGGGCAGCCCGAACCGCTGGCCCGGGTAGGCCGGGGTCTCGTCGGTGACCGGCGGGGCCGTCAACGGGGATTTCTTGGCCACGACACCACGGTATCCGTTGCGTGCCACAGGCCGCGCGGGGGGCCATAATAGGGTCCTGATCTTGGACGTCGAGCCGTAACATTCGTGAAACACACCAGACACGGCGCGGAAATTGCCGACGTCTAACGTCCGAATCGCGTGCCTTGAGACCGAAAATGCGTGCCCTGTACCGGGAGGGTTGATGTTCAGCAGTGCCGAGGAAGTACTCAGCTTCATCGCTGAGGAAAATGTAGAGTTCATCGACGTCAGGTTCTGTGACCTGCCGGGGACGATGCAGCATTTCACCGTGCCCGCGTCGGCGTTCAGCGAGGATGTCTTCACCGACGGCCTCATGTTCGACGGCTCATCGATCCGCGGGTTCCAGGCCATCCACGAGTCCGACATGCAGCTGCTGCCCGACCCGACCACCGCCGGGCTCGACCCGTTCCGCACGCACAAGACGCTGAACATGACGTTCTTCGTGCACGACCCGCTGACCGGCGCGCCATACAGCAGGGACCCGCGCAACGTCGCCAGGAAGGCACAGGACTACCTGCGCGGCACCGGGATCGGCGACACCGCGTTCTTCGGCCCGGAGGCGGAGTTTTACATCTTCGACTCGGCCCGGTTCTCGACCTCCGCGAACGAGGGCTACTACCACATCGACTCGATCGAAGGCGCGTGGAACTCCGGCCTCGAGGAAGACGGCGGCAACCTGGCCTACAAGCCCAGGTACAAGGGCGGCTATTTCCCCGTCCCGCCGATGGACCACTTCGCGGACCTGCGCGCGGAAATGACGACCAACCTGCTCGCGGCCGGCATCCAGGTCGAGATGCAGCACCACGAGGTCGGCACCGCCGGCCAGTCCGAGATCAACATGAGGTTCGGCCCTCTGCTTGCGGAAGCCGACAAGCTCATGCTCTTCAAGTACATCATCAAGTCCACCGCCATGGGGGCGGGCAAGACGGTGACCTTCATGCCCAAGCCGCTGTTCGGTGACAACGGCAACGGGATGCACTGCCACCAGTCGATCTGGAAGGACGGCTCGCCGCTGTTCTACGACGAGGTCGGCTACGCGGGCCTGTCCGACATCGGCCGGTACTACATCGGCGGCCTGCTCAAGCACGCGCCCTCGCTGCTGGCCTTCACCAACCCGACCGCCAACTCCTACCACCGGCTCGTGCCCGGATTCGAGGCCCCGGTCAACCTGGTCTACTCGCAGCGCAACCGCTCGGCCTGCATCCGGATCCCGATTACCGGCACGAACCCGAAGGCCAAGCGCGTCGAGTTCCGGGTCCCCGACCCGTCCTGCAACCCCTACCTCGCGTTCTCCGCGATGCTGATGGCGGGCCTGGACGGGATCAAGAACAAGATCGAGCCGGCCGAGCCGGTGGACAAGGACCTGTACGAGCTGCCTCCGGACGAGGCTGCCGCCATCGCGCAGGTCCCCGGCTCGCTCGAGGCGGTGCTCGCCGCCCTGGAGGCCGACCACGACTACCTCACCGAGGGCGGCGTGTTCACCCCCGACCTCATCGAGACCTGGCTGGCGTACAAGCGGACGGTCGAGCTCGACGAGCTCCGGCTGCGCCCGCACCCGCACGAGTTTGAGCTCTACTACGACTGCTGACCGTCCCAGTATCTGAGCAGAGTGAGCCGAGGGGGCCGCGTTTCTACGCGGCCCCCTCGCTTTCGTGTGCGGATTACCCGGGTAAGCCCCATATCCAGCTATCGGTCTGCGCTAGCGTCTCATTCCACTCGGGCTGAATCGAGCCCGCGGTGGTGACCGGCTCGTCCGCGAAGTCTTGGGCGGCCGCCATCTCCGCCGGGCCGCGACGGGGCCAAAGCGCCACGATCACCAGGCCGGGAAGGCTGAGGACAGCGGTCAGCCACACCCCGGCCGCCGTCCGGCCCTTCCGCCGGCCCAGCAGGTATCCGGCCGCGACGAGGACGCCCCACCCGACCACAACGATCCAGATCCGCCCTGGCGTCAGCCACGGTGTCAATGCCGCCCACCTCCCGATTGGTGATAAGACGCGCAAGAAGGGACGTGGGAGCACCAAGTGAAATTGTGATCTCAGGTTCACCGCATCACCGTACGGAGACGTCGCCTTGACCGCACCGCAGCCTGTTGTTATCCGCCCGGCGGAACCCGCCGACACCGAGCAGGTCGCCGCGATCTTCGCGCACTACGTCGCGACCAGCGTGGCCACGTTCGAGGAGGTCCCGCCGACCGCCGCGGACTGGCGGCGGCGGCTCGGCGAACTGGGCGGGCAGAACCTGCCCTTCCTGGTGGCCGAGGTGGGCCAGGGGGTCCAGGGGGTCCAGGGGGGCCAAGAGGTCGAGGCCGCGGGGGACGCCGGGGCCATCTGCGGGTATGCCTACGCCAGCCCGTGGCGGCCCAAGCCTGCCTACCGCTACACCGTCGAGGACACGGTGTACATCTCCCCCGCGCACACCGGCCGCGGGCTCGGCCGCGCCCTGCTCGGCGGGCTGCTGGCCGGGTGCGCGGACGCGGGCGCGCGTCAGGTCATCGCGGTCATCGCCGACACCGGAAGCGACGCCTCGGCCGCGCTGCACCGCCGGTTCGGTTTCGCCGAGGCAGGCCGGCTGCGCGGGGTCGGCCGCAAGCACGGCCGGTGGATCGATACTGTCCTTATGCAGCGAGAGCTAGGACCTGGCCGGTGAGCCCGGCGGAGACGTCCACCGCGTTCACCGCCGCGGAACAGAACTGGCAGGCGCGGCTGGGCAAGCTCAGGGACGTGGTGCGCCAGGAACTGGTCACCAGGCAGCTGGGCGCGCAGCTGCCACCACCGCCCGTTCCGGTCATTGATCTTGGCTGCGGTCAGGGGACGCAGGCCTTGCGGCTGGCGCGGCGCGGCTACCAGGTGACCGGGGTTGACGCCTCGGCCGACCTGCTAGCCCGGTTCGAACGGGACCTGGCCGCCGAGCCGGCTGAGGTCCGGGCCAGGGTGCGGGTCGAGCGCGGCCTCATCGAGCATTGGGCCGAACGGGCCGTGGTGTCACCCGCCGCCGCCGTGCTCTGCCACGGAGTGCTGATGTACCAGGCGGATCCGGACCCGGTCCTGCGTGCCGTCGCCGGGCTGACGGCGCCAGGCGGGATGGTGTCGCTGCTGGTCCGCAACGGCGACGCGCTGGCCATGCGGCCCGGGCTGCTCAGCGACTGGGCCGCGTGCGCGGCGGCGTTCGGCTCGGACCGGTACGCCAACAGGATCGGGGTCACCGCCCGCGCCGACCGCCTCGCCGACCTGACCGGTCGGCTGGCCGGCCACGGCCTAGAGCTCACCGCCTGGTACGGCGTGCGGGTCTTCACCGACGTTGACCCGGAAACCGCCAGCGACGCGGACCCGCCGGAAGCCCTGGCCGACCTCGCGGCCCTGCTGGACTGCGAGGAACGAGCCGGCCGCACCGACCCGTACCGCGGGGTAGCCGCCATGGCGCACCTGATCGCGCGGCGTCCCGCCTCGGGCGCGAATGTGAGGTAAACACAGTTGGACGAGAGCGGCCGGGACCTTAAGGTAAGTACTGCTGTGAGAGATTATGAGGTCATTGAGCGGATTGACGCCTTCTGCGACGCGGTCCCGCGGCGCCGGGCCAGAGCCGACGAGTACGGGCCGCTGGTGCTGTTCGTTCCCGCCGGCCCCGGATGGCCCTACTACGCGCGGCCCAGACGGGGCGCCCGGCCGCCGGTCACCGCGGCCGGCATCCGTGCGGTCCGCGCCCGTCAGCGCGAGCTGATCATTCCGGAATCCTTCGAGTGGATCGAGCAGATCGCGCCCGAGATGGCGGCCGCCGCCGCCGATGCGGGCCTTGAGGTGCAATCGCATCCCCTCATGGTGCTCGCCGAACCGCCGCAGGCGCCGCCGGTTCCGGCTGGCACCAGCGTGCGCGTCGTGGCGCCCGAGGACCCCGAGCTCGACCGGATCTGGGCGGTACCCACGGTCGCCTTCGGCCACCCGGGCACCGGTGTTGGCGAGGGCGTCGGGTCCGGCCCGGCCGAACGCGACAAGATAGCCGCGGACCACGACGGCGGCACGATCGCGATCCTCCGCGAACGGCTCCGATCGGGACAATCGGTGCTGGCCGCCGCCTTCGGCCCGGACGGCCCGGTCGCGGCGGGCAGCTGCCAGGCGGTGGACGGCGTGGCGGAGATCACCGGGGTGGGTGTCCTGCCCGCCGACCGCCGCCAGGGCCTTGGAGCAGCGGTGACCGCGCTGCTGGCCAGGGACGCACTGGAGCGCGGGGTGCGGACCGTTTTCCTGTCCGCCAGCGACAACGCCGTGGCTCGCGTCTACGCCAGGATCGGCTTCCACCGGATCGGCACCGCGATGATCGCAGAGCCCGCCGCCGGCTGATCACCGCGATGGTCGCCCCAGTTGGCGGCCGCCGGCGCCCGGCGCTCCGCTATGGTCGTGTGGTGGTGTCGCGCTGGCAAGGCTGGTTCGCCGCGATCGTCGTTACCCTGGCGGCCTACACGCTGATCATCCTCGACGTGACCGATGCCGCGCTGCGGCACTGGTGGTCAGGTCACGCGCTGACCACGGACATGGTGTCCGGGCTGCTCGGGCTGCTCATCACGGCCCTGGTGATCGACCAGGTCGTCCAGCTGCGCCAGATCAAGGACCGGGCCCGTGCCGTCGCGGCCCAGGCGGCCATCATCGTGAGCGAGGCCCGGCGCTCGACGCAGGCGGTGTCTCAGGCCCTCACGGACTCCGGTGACCGGGACGCCGCGGCCGATGAGTTCCGCACCTACATGATGATGCTGCTGGTCAGCGCGCCGGTGCTGATCGACGCCAAGGCATCGCGGAATTTCCTCGAGCAGGCCCAGTACCTGGGCGGCGAGATGGCCCGCGTGCTCGGGGTCACCGCAGGGACGCCCGGCCATGCCGCCTCCTCGACGACCCGGATGGATGACGCGGTCAAGCGGCTCAAGGACGCCTCGGTGCCTCTGCTCCAGGTCCTGGATTCCGAGACGCGGGCCGCTGTCCGCGGAGAAGATCCCAGCTGAGAGGGGGCAGGACGCGTGACCGGGATAACAGGCAGGCACTCGGCCGGACTCCCCCCGACGCGCAGCGGGAAGGTGGCCGCCGTGGTCGCGGGCGGCCTCGCCCTGGCCGCGATCGTCGGAGCCGTCGTCGCCTGGTTCATCGTCGCCGGCCCAGGGTCGGGTGCTCCCGGGTCAGGTGCCCCGGCCTCGCGGAGCGTCGCCGGCGCGCCGGGGGCCAGCGCGTCGGCGGCCCAGCCGAACACGGCCGCTTCCGCGCCGGCCGCCCAGCCGTCCCGGGGGGCGACCCGGTCGCCGGAGGCCACGCCCGCCCAGGGGCGTCAGGATCCGTTCGGCACGGCGGCGGCCTCTTACCTGTCGGGGAGGACCGGAACGGTGCTGGCCGCGGTCTACGACGTCAGGACGGGCCAGACCTGGCGCCTGGGGCAGGGGCGGCCGCAAGCCGAGGCGAGCGTGGTCAAGCTCGACGTGCTGGAAACACTGCTGGCCGAGCGAGGTGGCGACGGCGGGCTGTCGGCCAGCGACGCCTCCCTGGCCGCGCAGATGATTGAGGACAGCGACAACACCGCCGCGACGAGCCTGTGGTACGAGGTCGGCGGCGCGATGCGGATCCGCTCGTTCAACGCCGAAGCCGGGCTGACCCAGACCTCGCCGTCCCCGTGCGTCGTCTGCGCCGGTTTCTCCTGGCCGGGCTGGGGACTGAGTACTACGACCCCCGCCGATCAGATTGCCCTGCTCAGGAAGCTGATCACGCCGAGCCCGCTGCTCACAGACGCCGAACGTGACTACGCCTTGTCACTGCTAGAGAACGTGACCCCGGCTCAGCGGTGGGGAGTCACCGGCGGCGTTCCGGCGCAGGTCACCGTGGCCCTGAAGAATGGCTGGCTGCCGCTGTCGGGCGTCGACAGCGACTGGCAGATCAACAGCGTCGGATGGATCTCGGGCGGCGGCCGGAACTACCTGATGGCCGTGCTCATCACCGGAAACCCGACCGAGCAGTACGGCATCGACACGATCGACCAGCTGTCCGCTATGGTCTGGCAGGACCTGGGCTAGGCAGGGCTAGCACCGGCCGGCTAGCCGTGTCCACCATCGGCCGATTACAGCCGCCATGCGTCCCCTGCTGTCCGGTTCGCCGGATTTTACTGGCGGATTTCGGCGGTGGGTCCGCGCCTGGCGGTGGATCGGGGCGATCGGGCGGAGCCCGGCCCCCACATTCCTCGCCGAGCGCGGGGCGGCGGCCGCTTTCCCGTGCCGGGGTGCTGGTGCGCTCTATCCGTCGCTGGCTTTCGCGGGTTCCCTTGCTGCGCGTTCTACGTGGTCCCGGTGGGCGGCTTTCGGATCAGATCCGGTCATGCGGACATCTCTCCATGGAGTGCCCACCTCGGCTGCGGGCCGGACCGGCCGTGCCGCCGGCATCATGCCTACCCGGTGTTTAGGAGATGCTGCGTTATGAGACGCCGCGTTGCGTGTCACGGGGTCGGGCTGCGGCCGACCGTGGTACGGCGCGCCGAGGATCGCCATGGTCCGCGGGCGCCCAGCCGGGCCGGGTCGAGGCCGGAAAGGGGCGCGCCGTTGCCGTAGAACTTGGTACGGGCGAGCACCGTCACCACCGGCTTGGTGAACAAGAACACCACCACGATGTCGATCAGCGTGGTCAGGCCGAGCGTATAGGCAAAGCCTTTGACCTCACCGATGGAGAAGTAATACAGCAGCAGCGCGGCGATGAACGAGACCGTATCCGAGATCAAGATGGTGCGCCGGGCGCGCTTCCAGCCTGCTTCTACCGCCGGGCGCAACTGCTTGCCCTCACGCACCTCGTCACGCAATCGCTCGAAGAACACGACGAACGAGTCCGCGGTAATGCCGATGGCCACGATCAGTCCGGCGATCCCGGGGAGCTCGAGAGTGTAGCTCTGGTACTTGCTGAGCAGGACCACGGCCAGCATCGCGAGGCCCGTCCCAGTTGCGCCGACACCGAGTCCACGCTCAGGACCGTGAGCTTCAGCGGCAGCGAGCCGTACTTCAGCACGTTCTGCAGCTGTATCGCCGTGGCCTGAGTAAAGTTTCCGGTGATCTGAGCGTTCCCGCCCAGGATGGCGCCCTGGATCTCGTCGTCCGATGCGATGTTCCCGTCCAGGACGATCGCGGTGGCATCTAGCCAATAGTCGCTCGTGGCGGGGTTATCCCCGCCCGCGGCGTAGTACTTGTTGTACTGATCCGAGGTCAGAAGTCCGGGTCGAGCGTTCCCGGCAGCCGCCTCGCGTCGCTGAGGCGCAGATCGGCGAGGTCGACACGCTGATCGCGCAGTTCGCTCAGCGGGACACCGAGTACGGGGCCGCCCGCGGCAGGCCGGAAGCGGACACCGACCGTGACCGTGCCCGCCGCCATCCGGGTCGGCACCGGCCCGGTATCGGGTCCGGCCACGAAGGCGCCGCGGGCTGGTGCGTTCACCTCACCAGGATGACACGACCGTGGCCGTTTCGTTCAAGACGCCCGCCGCGCCCCGTGCTGTCATGGAGCCATGCATGCTCCAGACTTCGACGCGGCCGCCGTCTTCGTGGCCGCGAACACCAGGGTGATCGACCGGCGCAGGTACGCCCGGCTTTTCGGCGGCGGTGCCGCCGCGCCGGTCCGGGATGCGGTGGCCGCTTACCGCAACGACGACGGCGGGTTCGGCCATGCCCTCGAACCGGACTGCCGGTCGCCGGGCAGCCAGCCCGCGGCCGCCGAGATGGCGCTGCGCGTCATGGACGAGGCGGACGCGTGGGACGACCACCTGGTCCTCGGCGCCTGCGACTGGCTCGCGGCGGTGACACCCGCCGAAGGCGGCGCGGCGTTCGTCGAGGCTACGCTGGCGGGATGGCCGCACGCGCCCTGGTGGATTCCCGAGGAAGGCCATCCCGCCTCGCTCATCGCCACCGGCATGATCGCGGGCACGCTGCACGCCCGCGGCCTGAGCCATCCCTGGCTCGACCGCGCCACGCAGGTGATGTGGGCCAGGATCGGAACGCTCACCGAGCCCAGCGGGTACGAGATGTTCGGCGTGCTGAGGTTCCTCCAGCACGTACCGGACCGGGACCGGGCCCATGCGGCGTTCGGCCGGGTCGGACCGCTGATCATCGACCGCAAACTGGTGGCCCTGGATCCGGAGCAGGCAGGCGAGGTGCACGGCCCGCTTGAATTCGCGCCCGAGCCAGGCTCGCTGGCCCGCGGCCTGTTTGACGGCGTGACCATCAAGGCGCACCTGGACCATCTCGCGCGGGCTCAGCTCGAGGACGGCGGCTGGACAATCAACTGGCCGGCCTGGTCACCGGCCGCCGAACGAGACTGGCGCGGCTTTCTCACCGTCGACGTGCTGCGCCTCCTGCGCGCCAACGGCTGGCCGCCGTAACCGGCCCGGCCTGGCCCAGCCTGGCCCACACGACCTGGCGGGCTCAGCCGTAGAACAGGGGTTCCATGACCGTGCGGGCGCGGCGGGCGGCGCGGCGGTAGTCCTCCTCGAGCGCCTGCCCGGCGTCGCCGGGCGGGTAGCCGAGCAGGCGGGCGACCGCGGTCAGCTCGCGGTGCCTGGCCGGCAGCATGTCGCTCGGCCTGCCGCCGACCAGGACGATCGCGTTCCTGATCCGCCCGGCCAGTTCCCACGCGGCCATCAGCGCGGCGGCGTCATGGGCGGGCAGCAAGCCCGCGTGCACGGCGGTCGCCATCGCCGCGCCGGTCCGGGTGGTGCGCAGCCCGGGCAGCGCATGGGCGTGCCGCAGCTGCAGCAGCTGCACCGTCCACTCCACGTCGGACAGGCCGCCCGGCCCGAGCTTGACGTGCAGCGCCCGGTCCGCGCCCCGTGGTATCCGCTCGGCCTCCATCCGCGCCTTGATCCGGCGGATCTCGCGGACGGCGTCCGCGGTGATGCCTTCGGCGCCAGGACCTTCCGGATAGCGGAATTCGGCAATCATCGCGGTGAACTCGGCGCCCAGCGCGGCGTCCCCGGCCACCGGCTCGGCGCGGAGCAGGGCCTGCGCCTCCCACGGCGCCGACCAGCGCTGGTAGTAGCCGCGGTAGGCGGCCAGGGTGCGGGCCAGCGGCCCCTGGCGGCCCTCGGGGCGCAGGTCCGAGTCCACCACCAGGGCGGGATCGGGGACCGGCAGCGCGAGCAGCCGGCGCAGCTCCACCGCCACCGCGTGGGCGGCGTCCGAGGCCTGCCTCTCGGGACAGCCCGGCAGCGGGTCGTGCACGAAAAGCACGTCCGCGTCGCTGCCGTACCCGCACTCGTGCCCGCCGAAGCGGCCCATCGCGATCACGGCGAACCTGGTCGGCAGCGGCCCGCGCAGTTCGGCCGAGATCTTCCGCACCGCTACCGCGACCGCGGTCTCAACCGACGCCCGGGTCACGCTGGTCAGCGCCTCCGCCGTCGCCGCCAGCGCTTTTCCGGGCGGACCGTTGACACCGAGCACGTCGGCGGCGGCGGTCCGCAGCAGCTCGCGACGCCGGACCGAACGAACGGCGGTGACCGCGCTCTCCGCATCGTCTTCGTAGCGCTGGGCCGCGGCCATCATTTCCGCGCGCAGCCCGGCCAGGCTCCTGGCGCTGAGCTCGGCGTCCTCGCCGAAGATGGCGACGGCTTCGGGCGCGCGCAGCAGCAGTCCGGCCGCGTACCGGCTGGACGCGAGCACGCGGGCCATCCGCTCGGCCGCCTTGGTCTCATCCCGCAGCAGCCTGAGGTACCAGGGCGAGGACCCAAGCTCCTCGCTGACCTGGCGGAACGCCAGCAGCCCGGCGTCGGGCTCGGCGGCGTTCGCGAACCAGCCAAGCAGCACCGGCAGCAGCGTGCGCTGAATGGCCGCGCGCCGTGAGACACCGGCGGTCAGTGCGTCGATATGGCGCAGGGCCCCGGGCGGGTCGACATAGCCGAGCGCCTCAAGCCGGGCCCGGGCTTCGGCGGGTGTCAGCCTGGCTGCCTCCGACGGCAGCCGGGCTACCGCTTCGAGCAGCGGCCGGTAGAACAGCTTCTCGTGCAGCCGCCTGACCTGCCTCGCGTGGCGGCGCCACAACTCGTCGAACTCGACCGCCGGGTCGGGGCGGATCACGGTTTCCGCGGACTGCCACCACGGCTCGTTCGGCCCGTCAGTAAACCTCATCGCCCGGCCCAGCCGGCGAAGTACGGCCGGATCCTCCGGGAGGGTGTGCGTGCGGCTGAGCCGGTACAGCTGGAGCAGATGCTCGGTACGGCGCAGGAAACGGTACGCGGCGGCCAGTTCCTCGGCGTCGGCGCGGCCGACGTACCCGCCGGCGGCCAGGGCCGCAAGAGCGGGGAGCGTGGCGGGCGAGCGCAGCGTGTCGTCGGTGCGGCCGTGCACGAGCTGGAGCAGCTGGACGGCGAACTCGATGTCCCGCAGCCCGCCCGGGCCGAGCTTGAGCTCACGCCCGGCCTGGCTGGCCGGCAGCGACTGCTCCACCCGGCGCCGCATGGCCTGCACGTCCTCGACGAAGTGCTCCCGGCGGGCCGCTTGCCAGACCAGCGGGCCGAGGGTGTCCGCGTAGGCCTGACCTAGGGTCATGTCCCCCGCCACCGGCCGTGCCTTCAGCAGCGCCTGGAACTCCCAGGTCTTCGCCCAGCGCTCGTAGTAGGCCCGGTGGCTGGCCAGGGTGCGGACCAGGGGGCCGGCCCGGCCCTCCGGGCGCAGGTTCGGGTCGACCGGGAAGATGCTGCCTTCGGGGGTAGAGCGCGCGCACACGCCGATCAGGCCGGCGGCGAGCTTGCTCGCAGTGGCGAGCGCCGCGGTCTCGTCCTCGTCCTTGACCGGCTCGGCCACGAAGATCACGTCAACGTCGCTGGCGTAGTTCAGCTCATGACCGCCGCACTTGCCCATGGCCAGCACCGCCAGCCGGCACGGCGCGGCCTTAGCGGAAAGCTCGGACCGAGCCACGGCGAGGGCCGCCTCAAGCACCGCCGCCGCGATGTCGGCCAGTTCCTCGGCCACCGCGTCGACGGTCGCGACTCCGGTCATGTCCCGGGCGGCGAGATTCAGGAGGCGGCGCCGGTACGCCGCGGCCAGCGCGGCCGTGGGCTCGGTGCCGCACGCCACCGGGTCCTGGTCAGAAAGCGCGTCCGCGGGGATCGCGCCCACCGCGGTCAGCATCTCCTCGCGCAGTTCGGCCGGGCCGGGGCGGCTGAGGGCGCCGCGGAGCACCGCGCAGTCTGCCGGGTGCCTGGCCAGATGATCAGCCAGGCCCACGCTGACGCCGAGCACCGCGGTCAGCCGCTCACGGAAGTCCTGCTCGCCCCGCAGCGCCGCGCGCAGCACGTCCGGGCTGTCCGTGGCGGCGAAGATCCTGGCCAGCCCGGTCAGCGCCAGGTCGGGGTCGGCGACGGCGGCCAGGGCCATCACCACGACGTCGGTCCTCAGCTCGGCCGCGGTGATACCGAGATCGGTGAGCAATAGGCGTTCGGCCCGCGCCGCATCGGCGAAACCCATCCGCGCCAGCCACCCTGCCAGCGTGGTTCGCGAACCACTCACCCCAGTAAAACTAGTTGATGACTCGCAGCGCTGCTGCGCCGGGTGAGCGCGGGCACTTACCATCGCCCCCTCGCGCCTATAGTTGCGACGTCCGGCCGAGCCACGGGGAGCAGGGCGTGAGATATCTGTACATCGCGGGTAAGTGGACCCAAGCCGCGGATCATGGCACGGCGCAGACCCTCAACCCGTTCGACGCAAGCCCGCTTGACACGCTCGCCGAGGCGTCCGCCGCCGATGCCGACGCGGCCGTCACGGCCGCTCGCGAGGCGTTCGATGAAGGCCCGTGGCGCCGGTCGACGATGACCGAGCGCACCGCCCTGCTCAGCAAGATCGCTGACCTGCTGCAGCGGGACCGCGAGCAGCTGGCGCACACGGAAAGCCTCGACACCGGCAAGACGCTGAACGAGGCGCGCGCCGACGTGGACGACACCACCGCGGTGTTCCGCTACTACGCCGGGATGGCCGGGACGCACGCGGGGCGGGTGGTCGATCCCGGTCGGCCGAACGTGACCAGCCGGATCACGCACGAGGCCGTCGGCGTCTGCGCGCTCATCGCGCCCTGGAACTATCCGCTGCTGCAGATCTCGTGGAAGCTGGCGCCGGCGCTGGCGGCCGGCAACACGACGGTGCTCAAGCCCAGCGAGCTGACTCCGCTGTCCACCGTGGCGCTCGTCGAGCTGTTCGAGGAGGCCGATGTGCCGCCGGGCGTGCTGAACCTGCTGCTCGGCCAGGGCGGCACGGCCGGTCAGGCGCTGGTGGCCCACCCCGGAGTGGACCTGATTTCCTTCACCGGCGGGCTGGCCACCGGTGAGCGGATCATGGCCGCGGCGGCGCATGGGGTCCGGCGGGTCGCGCTCGAGCTCGGCGGCAAGAACCCGAACATCGTGTTCGCAGGCACGGACTTCGACACCGTCGTCGACAACGCGCTGACCGCCGCCTTCCTGCACTCCGGGCAGGTGTGCTCGGCCGGTGCCCGGCTGATCGTGCAGGACGCCATCCACGACAGCTTCGTCGCCGAGCTGGCCGCCCGCGCGGAGCGGATCCGGCTGGGCAGCGGCCTGGACCCGGAGACCGAATGCGGGCCCCTGATCTCGGCCGCGCACCGGGCCAAGGTGGAAAGGTATATCGCGCTGGGTCTTTCGGAGGGCGCGGAGCTGCTGGCCGGGGGGCAGCGGCCCGCTGATCCGCCGCTGGCCCGGGGATTCTTCCTGCGGCCCACGGTGCTCGCCGGATGCCATCGAGAGATGACGGTGGTGCGAGACGAAGTATTCGGGCCGGTGGTGACGGTCGAGCGGTTCAGCACCGAGGCCGAGGCGATCCGGCTCGGGAACGACACCAGCTACGGCCTGGCGGGAGCGGTGTGGACATCGGATGCGGGTCAGGCGGAGCGGGTCGCGGGCGCGCTGCGCCACGGCACGGTGTGGATCAACGACTACCATCCTTACCTGCCGCAGGCGGAATGGGGCGGCTTCGGCAAGTCCGGCATCGGCCGCGAACTCGGGCCCTCCGGCCTGGACGAATACCAGGAGAAGAAGCACATCTACCACAACACCAGTCCCGCGCCTACGCACTGGTTCTCGGGCTAGAGCTGCCGCCGGACCGTCCGCTCAGCCTGGTGTGGTAGGCATTGGGTCATGGTCGATCTCATTCCGCGCAACATACTTTTCGGCAACCCGGAGCGTGTCAGCCCCCGTATCTCGCCCGACGGCACTCAGCTGGCCTGGATCGCGCCGCGCGACGGCGTCCTCAACGTCTGGGTCGCGCCGATCGGCCCCTCCGGCGCATCGGGCGTCGACTGGGACGCCGCGACGGTCGTCACCGACGACACCGACCGGGGCATCCGGTCCTTCACCTGGGCGCGCGACGGCAGGCACCTGCTGTACGTGCAGGACACCGGCGGCGACGAGAACTGGCGGCTGTACGACGTCGACATGGAAACGATGGCCCGGCGTGACCTCACGCCCTTCGACGGCATCCAGGCGCGCATCATCGCCACCAGCAAGCGGCACCGCGACGAGGTACTCGTCGGGATGAACCGCGACAACCCCCAGCTGCACGACGTCTACCGGCTGGACCTGCCGACCGGGGAACTCGTCAAGGTGATCGAGAACCCCGGGTACGCCGGCTGGCTCGCGGACGAGGAACTGGCGGTCCGCGGCGCGCTCGCTCCGCTGCCCGACGGCGGCTTCGACCTGCTGGTCCGTGACAGCGAGGACGGCGACTGGCGGACGCTGGTGACGATCACCGCCGACGACGCCCCGGCCAGCGACGTGCTGTCGTTCAGCGGCGACGGCCGCAGCCTGCTGGCGATCAGCTCGGCCGGCACGGACACCGGCAGGCTCTGCCGGGTCGATCTGGCCACCGGCGAGATCGACGTGCTGCTCGAGGATCCCGAGGCGGACGTCGCGGGCGCGATGCTGCACCCGGACACGCGGGATCCGCAGATCGTCGAGGTGCTCAAGGACCGCACCGAGTATCACGTGCTCGACCCGTCGGTCGAGGCCGACTTCAAGGCGATCCGGGCGCTTCACCCCGGTGACCCGCAGCCGGTCGGCCGTGACGAGGCCGACGTCACCTGGCTGATCGCCTTCACCGACGACGCTGGGCCGGTGCAGTACTTCGCCTACGACCGGGCCAGCAGGGTCGGCAGCTTCCTGTTCGACAGCCGTCCCGAGCTGTCGCGCTACGACCTGGCCAGGATGGATCCGTTCTCCTTCACCGCGCGGGACGGGCTGACGATCCACGGGTACGTCACCTTCCCGCCCGGCGTGCAGCGATCCGGGCTGCCGATGGTGCTCGACGTGCACGGCGGGCCGCAGGCGCGCGATGTGTGGGGCTTTAATCCCGAGGCGCAGTGGCTGGCCAACCGCGGGTACATGAGCGTTCAGGTGAACTACCGCGGCTCGACCGGCTACGGCAAGTCGTTCGTGTCGGCCGGCGACCGCGAGTGGGGCGCCAAGATGCACGACGACCTGCTGGACGCGGTGCAGTACGTGGTGGACCAGGGCTGGGCCGACCCGAAGAAGGTCGCCATCTACGGCGGTTCCTACGGCGGCTACGCGGCCCTGGTCGGCGCGGCGTTCACGCCCGACGTGTTCTGCTGCGCGGTCGACATCGTCGGCCCGTCGAACCTGCAGACGCTGCTCGAGACGGTCCCGCCGTACTGGAAGCCGGTGATCGCGCAGCTGTACCGGCGGGTCGGCAACCCGGAAACGGACAAGGAGTTCCTCTGGTCGCGCTCGCCGCTGTCCCGGGTCCGTGACATCCGCATCCCGCTGCTGATCGCCCAGGGCGCCAACGACCCGCGGGTCAAGCAGGCCGAGTCCGAGCAGATCGTCGCCGCGCTGAAAGACGCCGGGATCGACTACGAGTACATGCTCTTCCCCGACGAGGGCCACGGCTTCGCCAAGCCGGAGAACCGGCAGAAGTTCTACGCGGCGGCTGAGCGTTTCCTGGCTAGGTATCTCGGCGGCCGCTACGAAGAGTAAGACGGTGCCGGAGTACAGGTTCAGAGCATGGGGAGATAGCGGCCCAGCTCGTACTCGGTGACCTGGCGGCGGTACTCCTGCCACTCCGCGCGCTTGTTGCGGAGGAAGAAGTCGAAGACATGCTCGCCCAGCGTCTCGGCCACCAGCTCACTGTCCTGCATGACCTTGATGGCCTGGTCCAGGTCCTGGGGCAGCGGCCGGATGCCGAGCGCGCGGCGCTCCGCGGAGGTCAGCGCCCACACGTCGTCCTCGGCGCCGGGCGGCAGCTCGTAGTCGCCCTCGATGCCCTTGAGCCCGGCGGCTAGGATCACGGCGAAGGCCAGGTACGGGTTGCAGGCGGCGTCCACCGAACGGAACTCGACCCGGGTCGCGTTGCCCTTCTGCGGCTTGTACATCGGCACCCGCACCAGAGCCGAACGGTTGTTGTGCCCCCAGCACACGTAGGCGGGAGCCTCACCGCCGGCCCCGGCGGTCCGTTCGGCCGCGCCCCACAGCCGCTTGTAGGAGTTCACCCACTGGTTGCAGACCGCGGTGATCTCCGCCGCGTGCCGCAGCAGCCCGGCGATGAACGCCCGGCCGGTCTTGGACAGCTGGAACTCCGCCCCGGCCTCGTAGAACGCGTTCTTGTCGCCTTCGAACAGCGATACGTGGGTGTGCATGCCTGAGCCAGGATGATCGGTGAACGGCTTAGGCATGAAGGTTGCGTAGACGCCCTGCTCGATCGCGACCTCCTTCATCACCAGCCGGAACGACATGATGTTGTCGGCGGTGGTGAGCGCGTCGGCGTAGCGCAGGTCGATCTCCTGCTGCCCGGGCGCGCCCTCGTGGTGGCTGTACTCCACCGAGATGCCCATGGATTCCAGCATCGTGATCGCGGTGCGCCGGAAGTCATGCGCGATGCTGTGCGGCGTGTGGTCGTAATAGCCGCCGGTGTCGATCGGCCGCGGCTTTTCCCCCGGCTCAGGTCTCTCCCTGAGCAGGAAGAACTCGATCTCCGGATGCGCGTAGAAGGTAAACCCGAGCTCGGAGGCCCGGCTGAGGTTCCGCTTGAGGACCCAGCGCGGGTCCGCGTACGACGGTGACCCGTCGGGCAGCAGGATGTCGCAGAACATCCGCGCCACGCCTGGGTATTCGCCGCGCCACGGCAGTAGCTGGAACGTCGACGGGTCCGGCCGGGCGATCATGTCCGCCTCGTAGACCCGGGCGAACCCTTCGATCGCGGAGCCGTCGAAGCCGATGCCGTCCGCGAACGCGCCCTCTAGTTCGGCGGGCGCGACCGCGACCGATTTCAGCGTGCCGAGTACGTCGGTAAACCACAGCCGGACGAACCGGATGTCACGTTCTTCGAGCGTGCGCAGCACGAACTCTTCCTGCCTGTCCACGGTAATCACCTTAGACGTTCCCCATCGCTTGACCAGCCCTCAGCGGGCTCCGCCTTCCGTGCACTCATGTACCAGTGAGTGTGCCCGGCCGGTGTTTCCTCGTGGTTACAGCGAGCTGGGCTGAGGTACGGCGAGCCGCTTACCCGGGTTAACTCAGGGCTTGCGGGCCAGGGCGGCGTAGGTGGGGAGCTGGGCGGAGCCTGTTCCGGTGGCGCCTAGCGACCACTGGCCGAGCGGGGAGACACCCGGAGGGACGAGGTCCAGGCCCGCGAGAAGCCGGGTTACTTCCTGCCTGGACCGGAAGGTAATCGCCGTCGCGGAGTGCGAGTTGTACCTCTGGCCCGCCGTCTGCGTGTCCGTCTTGAGGTCGCTGGAAGCGTGCGAGATGGCCAGGTAGCTGCCGGACGGGACGGCGTCCAGATAGCGCCTGATGAGCCCGTAAGGGTCGTCGGCGTCCGGGATGAAGTGCAGCAGGCCCAGCATCATGACGGCCACGGGCTGGCTGAAATCCAGCGTCTGCGCCGCTTGGGTGACGATCTTGTCCACCTCGCGCGCGTCGGCGTCAACGTACGTGCACCCGCCCCGGGGATCGCTGGTCAGCAGGGCCCTAGCGTGCGATAGCACGATCGGGTCGTTATCGACATAGACGATCCGCGACTCGGGCGCCACATCCTGCGCCACCTCGTGCGTGTTGTTCTCGGTGGGCAGGCCGGTGCCGATATCGAGGAACTGCCGGATGCCTGCCTGCGCCACCAGGTAGTGCACGGCCGTCGAGAGAAACAGCCGGTTGCTGCGAGCCACCTGGGCGATTACCGGCATGACGTCGAGCACCTCTTGGGCGGCTTGCCGGTCCGCGGCGAAGTTGTCCTTGCCGCCCAGCCAGTAGTTGTAGATGCGGGCCGGGTGAGCCACGCTGGCGTCGAAGGTGAGGCCAGGCGGCTGGGTCTCGCCGGAAGCATCTTCCCAGTGCTCCGTGACGCCCTCCATCGCATTCGCGGCTTGTACGCGGGATTATCCTACGCCCGCAGCACGCGGCCGACGCGGCACGCAGGTCTTCGGATCGGCTGGGTACAGCCTAGGCTGGAAGGGTGACAATGCTGCGGATCGCGCTTGCCCAGGTCAATGCGACGGTAGGTGACCTGGACGGAAACGCCGGGCTGATCATCGAGTGGACCCGCCGCGCCGCCGGGCGCGGAGCCAGGGTCGTGGTGTTTCCCGAGATGGTGCTCACCGGCTACCCGGTGGAGGATCTCGCGCTGCGGGCGTCGTTCGTGGAGGCCTCCATCGCGGCCCTGCACGGCGTGGCGGCGCGGCTGGACGCCGAAGATCTCGGCGGGATCGCCGTCGTGGCCGGCTACCTGGACCGGCGAAAAGACCTGGCGCCGCGGACCGGGCTGCCGGTCGGGGCGCCGCAGGACGCCGCGGCGCTGCTGTACGGCGGGCGCGTGGTCGTCACCTCGGCCAAGCATCACCTGCCCAACTACGGGGTGTTCGACGAGTTCCGCTACTTCGTGCCCGGCGACACGCTGCCGGTGTTCCGGCTGCCGGCGGACGACGGCGAGCAGGTCGATGTCGCGATCGCGATCTGCGAGGACCTGTGGCAGGACGGCGGGCCGGTAGCGGCCTGCCGCCGCGCGGGAGCGGGCCTGCTGGTGGTGCCGAACGCGTCGCCCTACGAGCGCGGCAAGGACGACCTGCGGCTCGACCTGTGCGTCCGGCGGGCCCGCGAGGCCGGAGCCGCGCTCGCATACGCCAACATGATCGGCGGGCAGGACGAGCTGGTCTTCGACGGCGACTCGATTCTGGTGGCCGCGGACGGCGCGCTGCTCGCCCGCGGGCCGCAGTTCGACGAGGCGCTCGTCATCGCCGACCTGGACCTGCCGGCGGCGGATCCCGGTCGCATGCCGGCCGACCAGCCCGTGGATGCGGGCGACGGCACGACGATCACGATCAGGCGCGTGACACTGCCGCCGTCGCCGCAGACTCCGTCCCGCGCCGGGCCGTCATCGCAGGCGGAGGTCCCGGAGGTATTCAGGCCCGAGGGGGCGGGGGTGTTCTGGCCGCGGCTGTCCGATCCGGCCGAGGTGTACGCGGCGCTGGTGACCGGGGTCCGGGACTACGTGCGCAAGAACGGGTTCCGTTCGGCCATCCTGGCGCTGTCGGGCGGTATCGACTCGGCGCTGACCGCCACGATCGCCGCGGACGCGATCGGACCAGGGAACGTGCACGTGGTGCTGATGCCCAGCCGGTACTCCTCGGATCATTCGGTCACCGATGCCGAGGACCTGGTCAAGCGGCAGGGACTGCACGCGGTGACGATCCCCATCGCCTCGATGGTCGACGCGTTCGGCCAGGAGCTCACCCCGGCCGGGTTCCCGCAGACGGGGCTGCCCGCGGAGAACCTGCAGGCCCGGGTGCGCGGGGTGGTGCTGATGGCGCTGTCCAACGCGGCCGGGCACCTGGTGCTCACCACCGGCAACAAGAGCGAGCTCGCGACCGGCTACTCCACGCTGTACGGCGACTCGGCGGGCGGGTTCGGGCCGATCAAGGACGTACCCAAGACGCTGGTCTGGGAGCTTTCCCGGTGGCGCAACGCCGAGGCTGAGCGCCACGGCGCCACTCCCCCGATCCCGGAGAACTCGATCACCAAGCCGCCGAGCGCCGAACTCGCGCCCGGGCAGATGGACACGGACTCGCTGCCCCCGTATGAGGTGCTCGACGCGCTGCTCGACGACTACGTGGAGAAGGACATGGGGACCGCTGAGCTGATCGCGGCCGGGCACGACCCGGCGCTGGTCGAGCGCGTGGTCCGGATGGTCGACGCCGCCGAGTACAAGCGCCGCCAGTACCCCCCGGGCCCGAAGATCAGCCAGAAGAACTTCGGCCGCGACCGCCGCCTCCCCATCACCAACCGCTGGCGGGAACCGCGGCCCGCCTGAGGGCGCCGTGCCGTAATTACTGCGAAGACTTCACAGCCTGCGCGGACTGTGAAGTCTTCGTGGGAACGGGTGACGGAGGTCTCAGCGGGCGGCTAGGCCCAGCAGCACGCCGTCGACTACGCGGGCGGCGAAGTCGCCGTCAAGGGTGCTGTCCGCGGACTTCTCCTTAGCCAGGACCGCGCCGGTCAGCGCGAGCAGCGCGACCTCGACGTCGGTGTCGGGCCGCAGCTCGCCCGTCTCGATACCGCGGCGGATGACCGCGCGCATGATGTCGCGCCGCGGCTCGACCACCGTCTCCTTGTACCGCGCCATCAGCCGCGGGTACTTCTCGCCCTCGCCGAGCAGCAGCGCGTAGCGGCGGGCCTTGCGCGGATCGGCCTTGTCCACGCACATCACGGTGAGCATCGCGACCAGGTCGTCCCGGACGCTGACACCGCGCGGCTCCGGGTACGGCGATTTCAGCGAGCTGAACGCGGCGAGCAGCAGCTCTTCCTTGTTCGGCCAGCGGCGGTAGATGGTCGCCTTGCCGACTCCGGCGCGGGCCGCGACGGCCTCCACGCAGGCTCCCTCGAAACCCTGCTCAGCGAACAGGTCAAGCGTCGCCTCGATGATCGCCTGCTCGGCCTGCTCGCTGCGCGGACGGCCGGGCTTGCCCGGGCGGCCCGGCTTGACGTGACGGCGCGCCGCCACGTCAAGCCCGGCTGCCACGTCAGTGCCGGGCCCCTGATCGACGATGATCACGGGCTTCATGATGGGTTATGCCTCTCGCTCTGCGCTGTTGAGCATGACTTCTTGTTCCAGTATGGCAAGCTCGGCCTCGTACTGGCCATCGCCGGCCTGCGGGGACCCGATGCCCTTCGGCGGCAGGCCGGGCATCCAGCGCAGCACCACGAACCCGCCCGCCAGCGCGAGCAGCGCCGCGACCAGCGAGGTGAAGTGCATGGCGTGCACGAACGCGTCGTTCGCGGGCACCAGCAGCGACCGTCCGGCCGGGCCGAGCTGCTGCGCGACCGCCTGGGTGGCGGTGATCGACGACGACGCGGCGGACCGCGCGGCGGCGGGCAGGTGCGTCAGCGACGGGCTGAGCGAGTGGCGGTAAAAGACGGCCAGGATCGAGCCGAGGATCGCGACGCTGAGCGCCACCGCCACCTGCCGGGCGGTGTTGGTCAGCGCGGACCCCGCGCCGGCCCGCTCCCGCGGCAGCACGTCCATGACCGCGGAGGTGGCGGCCGGCATGGAGACACCGATGGCCGCGCCCTGGATCAGGTACAGCGCGATGAGCACCCAGATCGGTGTGGTGACCCCGAGCGCGGCGTATCCGATGAGGTCGACGCCCATGACAAACAGGCCCGTCGCGCCGACGGCCTTGGCGCCGTAGCGCCGGACCAGGCGCGCGCTGCGCGGTGCGAGCAGCAGCTGCCCGATCGCGAACGGCACGGTCAGCAGGCCTGCGTCCAGAGGGCTATAGCCCCGGACGTTCTGCAGGTAGAAGCTGGTGAAGAAGAAGACGCCGCCCATGCCGAAGAACACCAGCCCGAGCGCCCCGATCGAGGCGGAGAGCCGCCGGTCGCGGAACAGCCGCACATCGAGCGACGGATGCTCGATCCGCGCCTCGTAGGCGGCGAAGCCCGCCAGGATGGCCAGGCCGCCCACGATCGGGCCGAGCACGCCGAGGCTCAGCCACGAGTCGCCGTCGCCGCCCTGGACGATCCCGTACACCAGCGACACCAGGCCCGCGATGGACAGCAGCACGCCGACGTAGTCGATCTTTCCCGCGTTGGGGTTGCGCGACTCCGGGACCATGATCGCGGCGGCGATGCCGCCGACGAGGGTCACCGGCACGTTGATCAGGAAGACCGAGCCCCACCAGAAGTGGTCGAGCAGCAGGCCGCCCAGGACCGGGCCGGTCGCGATGCCGAGGCCGACCGCCATGGCCCACAGGCCGATCGCCCGCGGCCGTTCGGCGGGCTCGAAGACGTTCGAGATGATGGACAGGGTCTGCGGCATGACCGCGGCCCCGCCCAGGCCCATCGCGGCCCGCGCGAAGATCAGCTGATCGGGCGACCGCGAGTAGGCCGACAGCAGCGAGGCGATGCCGAACAGCGCGAGCCCGATGATGAGCATGCGCTTGCGGCCGATCTTGTCGCCGACGACGCCGAACGTGAAGAGCAGGCCGGCGAAGAACAGCGTGTAGGAGTTGATGGCCCATTCGAGCTGGCTCTGACTCGCGCCGAGGCCCCCGTGCGGCTCGGCGATAGTCTTCAGCGCGACGTTCAGGACCGTGTTGTCGATGACGATGGCGAGCAGTCCCACAATCAGCACGCTGAGAATCAGCCAGCGCCGACGGTAGATGGTCTGCGTATCCATGTGTCCCTTCCGGATTACTTGAAGCTTGTGCGCGGAACCGGGAAGGTGCTGACCCGTCGGTTTGTTGCCATGACCAGCACACCCGGATCCCGCTACTATCAATACGGAACGGTCTCGTATCGGAATCTATTTCCGGCGCCGGGCCGAAAGTTAATGTGATCCAGGTCTCATCGGTCAGGGTTCGGGCGCGACGTCGGCCAGCTGCAGCAGGCGCGTGTCCGGGTCGATGACGAGCGCGAGGGTGAGCGTGCCGTGCGCCCCGGGCAGCTCGACCGCCACCGAGGCGGATCCGTCGCCCGCCCGGAAGACGCCGACGCGGCATTCACCGGCCCAGACGCCAGCCATCCGCAGACGGCGGGCCAGCAGGGCGACCTGGACCGTGCCGGCGACCGGTATGGCGACCGGCCAGTCGCGGTCGGCGCCGTTCAGCCAGGCGACCACGGCGTCCAGCGTGTCACCCAGCGGCGAGCCCGCAGCGGGCGGGACGGCCAAGGAGAGCGACTGAACCCGGGGGGGCCGCTCGGGAGTGAGCTGGATCTGCACCTGGACCACGCCGCGCTCCCCCTCGAGCCACCACCGGCAGTGCGCGGGCGTGTCGAACTCCGGCCGGCGCCCGGCGGGCCGGAAATCCCCGATGCGCTCGCGGACCAGGGCGATCCGGCGCTGCCGTTCGGCGAACGGGGCATCTTGGGCCACGTTGGGCGAGAACAGGCGCTCGGCGGCGGCGGCGTCCCAGGATCGCAGCAGCCGTTCCACCGCGTCCCGCGCCGCCAGCGTCTCCGGCCACGGCGCTGACCCTTGCGGGCTGAGCGCCACGCCGTACCCGTGCGCCGGCGGTTCACGGCGACGCAGCACGGCCTCGAGCAGCCTGGCCGCGAGGGGCGCCATCGCCGCGTAGGTGCTGTTGCCGAGCGCGATCACGCCGGTCCGGCTGGCGGGATGCCAGCACATGTTGCTGCCGAACCCCGGGTACCCGCCGCTGTGGCTGACGATCCGGCCCA
>Ga0302325_10006539_pt1 | contig 26145 bp, 18 predicted proteins | sample Palsa_T0_2_FD_201948 | JGI IMG/M metagenome (GOLD analysis project Ga0302325, IMG submission 201948) | Peat permafrost microbial communities from Stordalen Mire near Abisko, Sweden - Palsa_T0_2 | ecosystem: Environmental > Terrestrial > Soil > Palsa > Peat permafrost | place: Sweden: Abisko... | reverse complement strand
GAATTATTAAATGTAATATATAGTTTTAAGTTTTAGCTAGTCTTTAATTGCATTTACCTTATTTTTAGTTATTTGTACTTTGCTTCCTCTAATTATATATTTGCAGAATTCGATTTTATAAACCTTAAATATACATTTAAAGGGCTTAGCAAAGAAGCTAGCTTCTTATAGCTTCTTTATAACTTAATAGATATATTATATATATTCTTCTTTTATTTTGCTATAAATTAAGAGATTGTCGATATATATTATAACAAATTTGTTAAAAAAACAATTATAATAACAAGTTTATAGCTACTTAAAAAGTTAATAGTATATTAGTAAGCTTAAAAGGTATTATTAAAAACTTATATTTTCTGTTTTAAGTGTTAAAGGTAGTTTTTTTAACGCTTAAGTCTATTATCTTAATTTACTAAAACCTAAAAAGAAGGTTAATTTTAAAGAAGATAGCTATATCCCTTGTTTAATTAATTTACTTTTAAATTTGTAATTGCTACGCATTCATGGTAATGTGAGTTAGAGATGTAAAAGTTGTTGTTCTCTAAAGCTATAGTCGCGAACTATGTAGCAAGCTCGCTTAAGCGAGTATAAGTTATTATTATAATTATGCTTCTTGTAGTAATTTCCCCCTATCGCGAAATGACTAACGCCCTCGTTAGTTTGTGCCTTGTAAAGTATGCATCTTAGCTCCGTGCCTTATAAAGTATATAAAAGCAAAGTGAAAATCTATATTATAAAGAGAAGATTGCGAAGTTAGTAAGGAATAATAACGCAAATCCGTTTCCTTGCTTCTTATGTCTTTTAATCCGTATAATCCTTATTACTATAATCCTTATTACTATAACCCTTATCACTAGGTTATAAGTTAATATATAAGAGATTAATAAGTGGTTTGTCGTCGTTATTGTCGTTATCGTTTTCTATTCTTCTAAAATCGCCTTTGCCTTCTTCCGGTATTGCCTTCTATCGTCTAAGCTTAAGCTCGGGCTTCGACTTAAGTTTTGCCTTCGACTTCCTTTAATTCTTTTTTAGACTTATTTAAACCTTCTTTGCTAGTTTAGCTTTAGTTTGGGTTTAAGGCTCGGTTTCGGGTTTTGCTATCTCAAGTTTTGCGATTTGGTAATTATCAGAATTAAAATTTTAAGCGTCTTCTTTGTAAGATAGAAGACTTACTAATTGTTTGCGTTCCTTGTCTTATTCGATTTTCGTAGCTAGTAATTCGCTAAAAACCTCCGGACATTAAATAGACTTTAATTTTATAAAAAGAGATTATAAAGCTTGCTTTTGCGCTTTGTCCGCTAAATTGCTATATCTTTTGTAAAAATCCTTTAAGTTTATAGGAGGTAAGCTTTCTAAAAGTCGAGTTAGTAAGTTATAAAAGTTAGTTATCGACAAACCCGAAGCAAGGAATTGTTTTGCGCAACTAAATCTTATATTTAGCTTTATGCGTTTTGCGTTAAAATCCCCTTAAAAAGAATTAGCATGTTTCTTGCTTTCTTTTTAGTTTTCCTCGTTATTCTCCTCTTTAAAATCCGATAAATTAATAAAGAGGCTTGCTAAGTCCTTTAACTTCTTTTAGCAATTAGCAATTGCCTTGTTAAGAGAAACCACAAATCGATTTAAGGCTTAAACTCTATTTCCGGCTATTATATTCTTAAAAACTTTAGCTAGCTTTAATATATTAGTTGTTATTCTTTCGATTATAATCTTAAGCTTATTAATTTTTTAGTGTGCAACTATTCTTTTATCTTTATTTAAGATTATATTCTTATAGTATAAGGACTTCTTAGACTAAGAAGCTCTTTTAAACTCGATAAAAAAATTTGTAACTTGTTTATAAAGTGCCTCGGTCTTTGCTTAATATAACTTTTATAGTTTTTGCAATAGTATATTTAAACTTATATCCTTATCCGACGCCGATTTATCGTTTGCAAATTCTTTTAAGTTTTAAAAATCGGGCTTCTTAATAGCTTTAAGTTCGAGTTAAAGCAGTTTGTCGATTTATTTTTTATACTTTGGGTGTCGGTATATAGTTTCTAGTAAGTAAACTCTTTCGATATTTGCATAATCCGGGTAAAAGCCTCTTATAACCTTATTCTTAATAATTATTAGTTTGCTATTTAAGTTTAAGAAAGGTTATCCTTCGTTTTATCGAACTACGACAAATTTGCCTTTTAATCCTTATATTATAACATATTTAGAAGCGTCGGCATAAGTTACTAATTGCAAATGTATTACTATTACACCGATTCTTGTAGCAATATTACTAAAACGGTAATTTGCGCCTTTCTCGATTAGCTCCTTATCGTATTTGCCTTTTATATTTTTTCCGAATATTAATTTTTAATCGATATCCTCGGGATTTAGATTATAAAACTAATTAAAGGTCTTTATTTAACGCGAATTTATGCGCTTCTTTTTTCTATTTCCGGTTCGGGGAATTAGACGTTTGCATTTGGGCTTTTTGCGCTTAGCTTCTTGCTCCCTTAAAGCTATTATAGTTTTTAATGCTAAGGGTAATAATTATTTGCGCTAAAGTTTTATACCCCCGAATGCGTTAAAGGCGACTTTATTAAAGAACTTTATATAAATGTAAATATAAAAGTAAACTCGCTTATAAGAAAGCGAGATATTTCGATTATAAAATGGGAAAACGTTTAAAAAATAGAAGCAAGTGCAAATGCGATTGTAAATACAATTATAAGCACGTTATAGCTTTATTATAGTGTTATTAAACTTAATAAAACTAATAATATTAATAAGGTTAAAGCTTAGGAGGTTTAGCAAAGGAAGTAAAAGAAGTAATTTGCGTAATAGGACTAGCGCGGCGCTAAAATAGTATATGCGAGTAGTATAAGGAGGACTAGAAAAACTATAATTGTAAGGAATATAATTTAAAATTGATTATATACATTTAAGAAGACTTCTTCGGGCGTCTTTTACTACGTTTAAAAAGGGAAACCTTACTTAAAGTCTTTTGCTTTTATAAGACTTATTTTGCCTCGAAATCCGTAATTACTTCCTTCGCATTTTGCAGCTTTATTATAGAAAATTATCAATTTTCTTTAAGTTTATATCCTTTTTATCGAACGAGATATTTAATAAATCCTTTTAGCGTAGTTTTCTTGTTTATAATCTTTTCAATCTTTTAAGACTTCTCGTATTTTATGTCTCTTTTGATATAAACTTAGTTTAAATAGTTAAGTTTAAGTCGGTTATAAGGGTCCTTAGTTTTAAGTGCTAGCTTAAAGTGTGTAATAGAAAAAATATTATAAACTTTCTAATACTTTAAAATCTTTAATCGATATGCGAGCTTACTATATCGTTAAATAATCCGAAAGGTCCTTATGCGTTATTTTAATAACTTCTTGCTCTTTGCAGCTAGTAGCTTATATCCCTTATAAAGTCGAATGTAAACTTTATCGCCGACTTCGAGGAATAAAGGCTTCTTTAACTTGTTATATTAGTACTTTGCTAATATTATTCTTATAACAATAGCGTCAGAAACTTGGATTTTATAGTTTAAGATTTTTGTAATCTTTTTAGTAGTTTTCGCGTTTAATAAATTTATAATATTATTAACTATAAATTTGTATAAAGCCTTATTTGGAGCCTTTTTAATTGCTAGAGAGAGGGTGTTATTTAGTGCAAATTGCATAAACGGGAGACATTACAGCTAGTCTTTCTTATCTTTTAAGTAAAAGAAGTAAAACCGGAATATGATTTTTACTTTCTAGTTTATACTTTTTAATTAGCTATTTATTTAAGGATAATATACTATAAAATATAGCAAATTAATTCTTAGTTTTTAAAAGATTCTTATTTAAAGTTTTAACAAAAACTTTGAATCCTTGTCCGAGATAATTGCTTTTAATATACCCTAATTTAATTTTAAAAGTTTCCGAATAAGAACTTTAGCTTAGTCTTTTATAATTTAAGTAGTCTTCCTTAGAATTAGATAATGCTTCTTATTTACTTTCTTTATAACTAATAATATATAGTCGAATTCTTTATAAGAGCTTGGCAAAGCAAGAATAAAATTTAACGTAATCGTATAAAAGGGCGCTAAGGGTTCCTTAATCGGTTGCATCGATTTGTATAAGCTGTAGCGTTTTGTTTAGAAGATTGCATATTAAAGGTAATATTTAATTTAGTTAATAATATGCTTTGTCAAATTTTATATAAAAAAGTTATTATTAACTATCCGAGTTATTTTTGCCTCGCTTAAGTGCAAGTTTCCTTTATATATTATATCCAAAACCTCCTTAATATAGTTTAGTAAAACGCAAAGTCGTTTAAGAAGCCCGTCTTGCGCATATCAGTAAAGTAAACTATTAATAGCCTCAAATAATAAAATTGCCCCGTTTTCCTTTAAAGCATTATTCTTTATAATTTATTCTTAAATGCGCTTTTATCAAGTGTCCGATTTATATCCTTAAATGAATTTCTCTTTAAAATCGAGCGCAATTTTAATAAAAGTAATAGCAAAAGTATAATATTTATTAAACTTGTTATATACTTTATTATAGGCTATTTTATTTGTAAAAGTATTATAAGCGAAGAGCGCATCAAGTTCTCCTTTTCTTAAGGGTATAATAATCGCGTCCTCGACTCTTAGTTTTAAGTTGTCGATTGTTAATAAACGAGATAAAGCATTTAATATAAAGTTTGCCTTACTAAGTTTATAGCAGATAAGTAATAAGAATTTAAAGAGGTATTTTTTAGCGTAAACTAAATATAAATTTAGCTTATTTATAAACATTATAGTTATTAAGTTCGACTTCTTTAAAATGCTTACAAGTAACGCGTAATTTGTGAAAATTGTAATAAGTAGCACTTTATTCGATTTAATTAAATGCTAAAGCTTTTGTATAACTTATATTAAATTAGCTATTTTTAGTTTAGTCGGCTAGTAGCAGGTTTTAGCATCTTTTAGCGCCTTAGACAAGAATATAATTAATTTAACCTTAGTCCTCGGTAAATATAATAACTTATTAATAGAATCTTATAGCAAGTCTCCTTTAATATAGTATATTATAATACTAATTCCTTTTTTCTTAAATATATCTATATTGCAAAAGAGAAAGCATTTTAAGTTCTTATAAACGAGCACTATATTTGCGGTTAAAGCTTTTTAAAGTGCTACAAAAGACGCATGCTTTAAGCTTATCGAGTATGCAAACGCTTATTTAGCTATAAAAGTCTTTTATAAGTTTCCCTTTACTAGAGCCCTTTTAAAAAGCTCGGTTTTACAATCTTATAGCAGCTATAAAATGTAAAAGTAAAAGGGAACCTTATCTTTTAACTATCTTACTATGCTTAAGTATATTTCTAAATCCTTTATAGTTTATAAAAATAACAAATTCTTAATTGTAGCTAGCTTTTCCTTTATAGTTAATAGTCCGAAAGAATTTATACAACGTCTTAGAATTATAATAAAAGGGTAGCCGATAAAACATTTTTTGCTTTTAATTGCAATATTATACTCGACTAAGCGGGTAAAAGCTTGCTTTAAATAAATTATATAATCCTCGAATATATAGCTTGCAATAACGATATCGTCGATATATACCTTTGCAAATTGCAAGTTATTAAAGATAATATCTATTTATCGTTAAATATATATAAAAGTATTCCGGAAACTTATTAGCGTATAACAAAAAGTATATTAGCTTTAATAAGAAACTATAACAAAAAGTATATTAGCTTTAATAAGAAACTATAATTAAATACTTTTAGCTTTTCGGATAAGTTTTTTACTAGTAAAAGAAGCTTATAGCATCGACGACTATAATATATTTGTAGCTTATAATCTTTTATAAGATATCTTCTTAAAATAATATCAAGTATACGTCTAGAATTATTATATTATTTAGTTTTTATACATTAATAACTACGCGATTAACTAGTTCTTCTTAGCTTAAAATATACTTATATACTACAAATAAAAATTATAACAATAGTATCGGTTATAAAATTTAGTATAGCTTATCTTGCAATTTTAAATTGCTAAAAGTTTTATTAATTACTTTTTAGTTACATAAACCGACTTTATAAACTTTTGCCTTTTTTGATATCTTATTAACTTAATCTAGCTATAAGTCGATTTTTATTTACTTATCCTTCGGGAAGTAAATAAAACCTTTATCTTTAAATAAAGTTTCCGGAAACTCGTTTAAAAGGCCTAAGAATGCTTGTGTTATTATAAAGTTATTATAAATAATAATACTAGTATAATGTTTAATTTTTAATAGCAAATCGAATTTCTTATAATTTATAAGGATTTATAAGGGCGTAATCTTTAATACTTGCATGGCTAGTTTAATAACATTTGCATTTAAGACTAAGAAGCTATTATTATAATTAATATTTATTAGGTTTTTAAGGCGAAAGTTTCGTAGTAAAAGAACTAGTTTACTTAAGTTATTCTTAGCTAAAACTATCTTTATATCCTTATTAACTAGCTAAATAAATAAAGTAATTAGAGTATTATCCGGTTTAAATAAGAGATTTCTATCCTTGGCTATTATTATATAATAAATCGAAATTGCTATAAACGCAAATGGGGAGATAATAATTTTTGCTATAACGTAAACTAGTAATTTTGCAATTCCCTTCTTTAGCGTAGCTTTAAGCTTAATATCAATTCTATAGCTTCTAATATATTTTGCCTTTTTAGAAATTATAATATTAACTTTCTCGGGTATTAAGATATTTGTACTAATAAGGAGTTTTGCAGCTAAATCGTCCGTTAAATGCGCTTCGCGGGAGATTTTTGCAAGAGCTTGCTTTCCGGATTTAAAGTTTATACTAAAGAAGTATATTATTAAGATAATATATTTTTAAAAGTAAACTTTTCTTATTCCGATTTTACATATAAGTAAAAGTTTAGCTATTATATAAATAAGGAGTTTTAGCTTATTAGTTTATAGCTATTTCTTGTTAATAAGTATAACTAAGTAGCTTGTGTTTATGCAAACCTTATAAGAAGCGTTATCCGGTAAGAACTTTATCTTTGCAATAATATAATATTAGTTGCAAAAAATGTAACTTGTTCTAGTATTTAATTTTGCGTTTACTAATAACTTAACAATTAGTAAAGTATAAAACGCCAAGATAGTAACGTGTATCTCTTAGCTAATATAAGGTTTCGATTCTTGTTTTATATCCGATTTTATAGTCGATTAAAGATCTTTTTTACTAGGCTTTAAAGCTCGTTTGTAATTGTTATCGCAAATATGTTTATAAAGCTAGTTATTGCTAAGGAAAGTCTCCTTATATCGTTTACATATAACCTCCTTCTTTATAATTATTTATTATAAATTTGAAGTAAAGTTTATTATATTAAAGTTGCCGATTAGCTTATCTTTAAAGTACTCTTTATTATAATTATACGCGTATTCTTACTTATAATCCTCATTATTAAAATGCGCAAGTAGCTCCTTTAACTTGCTATAAAATAAGTTACTACTTTCTTATAGCTCTTTTGTGGATTCTTTACTAAAATGTACTTGTTGCTAATAAGGGAAGTAGTATTAGTTTCGGCCTTTAAAAGAATTTTGCTAATTCCGCAAAACGAAGCCGTTTTTGCTAGTAATTTGCAATTGCTAGCGTAATAGCAAAAAGTTCTTTTAAGCAAGTTACTAACTTGCGTTTTATAAGCAATTAGTATTATTATTTTATAAAACTAATAATCTTCTTTGTTTATCTCCCTCGCAAAAATCCTTATAGCTACTATTAAAGTTATTACAATTGCGGAAACCTTAATTCGGTAATTAAAAACGCAATTAAGACTAGTTTCGGAATTAATTTATAAACTAATATAAATAAGGGCTATAATGTAAAGGGCCATATCCGGCTTCTTGCTTGCCTTTAAAGGTAAAGCGACAAGCATTTGCCTTTTTTATTAAGTTTTTAAATAAAGTAGCTTTTAAGTTTACTTCTTTAAGCTACTTCCGTTTTAATATTTCCGGGGTAAGTATAAGATAATACGCTTATATAAAAACCTTTAAAGCATTATATATTACCGTTAATTAGAGATAATTTAAAGTTATCTCGGTTACTTATATATAGCGGAATATCGTTTGCGCAAAACTATATACTATTTTATTACGCTATAAATTAAAAAGGCTAAACTTGATAGTTTTTATGTTTTTTATAGCGCTATTAGCTAATTCCTTAAATCTCTTAATTAGGGCGCTAAGGATACTTGCTAAGGATACGTTTGCTAAAAGTTTGCGTTTTAAGTTAAAGAGTTTATAAGTATATTAAGCAATTGCTTTACCTTATAGCTATATAGTTTAGTTGTCTTATATTGCCTTATCTCCTTTCTTATTTACTAGCTTGCAAAGTCTATTTGTAAACGTATAAATGTCTATATATATTATAAGCTTTTTAACGCTTATAATACTTAAACTAGTAATTTTTGCGTCTTATAAGTTAAGATTAAAAACGCTAACTTCTTCTATTTGCAGATTATAAAGTTAGGGTTAAATAAAGATAATAAGTTAAAACGGATTCGGGTTTTAGTTTTAACTTTACTATAGCTAAAATAAGATATTAGTAATCGCTATATAGTCTTATAAACTTATCTTTAGTAAATTCGCATTTTGCTCTTTATCGTATTAGTTTTAGCCTTAGCTACTTCCTTATCTATTGCTACTTATCCCGGTAATGCTTAAAGTAAACGCCGACAAGCTACTAGCACGAGATCTTAGTTAGAAATTTGAACTTTTAAGCTCCTATAAGGTAAGATCGATGTTTACTAGTCTCTTAAATTTGCGAAGTGTAGCCTTAAAAGTTGCTTTAGTATATATTCACGTGTTTAGAAAGAACTATTATGCTAAGGTGGCACTTTCCGCCCGAGTTCTTTGCTATAGTAGTAAGGGCAGTCGTTCGAGCTCTCCGCAAAGACGTATAATCTATTCGAGGATTGCTAGTAAAATGTGATTTGTGAATTCGTAGCCGGTTTTATAAAAAGCCTTTAGCTATGCGGCGAGGTTTGCAACTGCGTTCGTTTTTGACATTTGTATAAAGTTTTAACGCGTAAAGGGTAAGATACAATTGCGACCGAAAAGAATAGAGTTTTCGATGTTATTATAATTATTCGATATTATTCCGATAGAATTGTAATAGTAGTTAATAGAATTAGTATGCGAGGTGATAAAATCGATAAGGTTAAAGTAAAAGGTGAATTGTAGTAAAACTTGTAATTAACTCGGTTATTGCGGGGTTCCGACCGGGTATACCGGTTAAAAAGCGATCGAAAACTAGTATTTATAGATTGTAAACTAGTGCTTGAGGCTAGTCGCTATTGTCTTAGAGAATTCTAGGATTAAATAACTAGTTTTAAGGTTATTGCTACTATAATGCTATGCATTTATGGTAATATGAGTTAAAGATGTAAAAGTTGTTATTCTTTAAAGCTATAGTCGCGAACTATATAGCGAGCTCGCTTAAGCGAGTATGAGTCATCATCGTAATCATGCTTCCTGTAGCAGTAATAAAGGGAACTTGTTTTTAACTATAATATTATTTAAAGTATAATAGTTAATATATATTTTTTAAGTCTTATTTGCCTTTTAGACAAATAGTATTAGTGCGCTTTAAAGAGATATAAAAGGACAAATAAGTCCCTTATCAAGTAGTTTTTATATTTGCTTAGCTTGTTATTTAAGCAAATTGTAAATAAACAATAAAATAGGAAGTTTATTAGCTTAGCATCTATTGTGTTAATTGTATATTATATATAATTATATTTGCTATTTGGCCTTATAGTAGTTTTAATTTTAAAATATGTTTAAATTCTTTAGCAATTTTATAAAGCTCCTTTTTAAGGAATCTTAGCAAATTACTAAAGCTATCTAATATTTAATTTAACAAATGCTTAAAGGTTTTAAGGTTTATAATAACTTACAAGTAGCTTTGTATATAACTTTTCCTTTTACTATTTAGTTATTCTTTTAGTTTAAGTATTTGCTTTGCCTTCTTTTAAGCTATTTATAAGATATTTCTAATAAGCTATAAATTAGCTTCTAAGATATGCGCGTATAGCGCTAGTGTTATATAAGCCTTTTTAGGCGGAATATAATACTAGTAGCTGTGTTTTTACAATTAAATTCTACTATTTTTATAGTTATTATAGCATAAATACTTTTTTTAAAACTTTATACTTAAAATAATATTAAAGGGCTTTATATTTATTATACAAAAGTTAGTATATTTTTTAAAATTGTTTTGATAAGATAAGCTTAATAGTTATAGCTTTATATTAAACTTCTTGTAAATTAGAATAGTCTTTTTGCTAATTACTTGTATATTCCTTAATTGTCTAACTAGTTCCTTTTACCTAGCTAGCTTAGTAGCCTTTTGTGAGATATATTAGCTAAATGCTCTTATATTAGGGAGTACTTAGACAAGGATTTTATTAGCATATTTTAATATTAAAACTAGCTTCTTATTTATAATTTTCTCTTTAATAGCCTTTACTATAAATAAGTTTTATTCTTCTTTAATTGTCACTAATCCCTTATATATAAAATCTTTCTTAATAGCAAGTTAGTCTATTAAATTGCAAGATGCGTCTATCTTTATATTTGCAAGTTCCTTCTTTTACTTTATTTTCTTGTTTTTAGTTTTATTATTTTATAGACTTTTCCTTTTATAATTTCGCTAAAATACTTAAACATTTGCTACAAACTTTATATGTCTTTATTCTTTTAAATTAAAAGTCTTGTCACTTTTTACTTAATTCTTGTAAGCCAGTCTAGTTTCTTTTAATAATAGTTTTAAATTTAATAATAACAAGGGCATAGCATTAATATTACTTATACTTTCTACTTTAAAAGAGTTAGCTTTACTTATAGCACTTTAAGTTCTCTTTCTCTTATATTAATTTGGTTAAGGCGCAGTTTCTAAGCTCGGGGTAAACCTCTTTAGTCCTAGCCCTTGCCTTTTCTTGTATATTCTTCTTCTTCTTCTTTATATAATTCTCCTTTTTTAAATTAGTTTAGGCGTTCTTTGACAAGCGCCTTCTTATTCTTTTTGTCTTAGCAGTTTAAGCAATCCTTTGCTTTATATTAGGCATTTTTATAAATATAATAGCTTGCAATTGTCTATAAACGCGAGGTTATAACTAAGGAGTTTCCTCTTTAGCTCTTCCCTTTACTTATTTTATAACTATAAAACAAACTTCTCTTATAAAAAGAGCTGCGGTTCTAGTATAGCATAGCATAAAGCTCTTAAGTCTCTATAATCTCTTTATATGCATTTAAATTGTTATAAGCTAATTAGTAAAGCTTATAGTTGTTTAATAGCTATTCTATTTAGCTTAAGTTTATAAGGTTATTGTAGGTTTAGCTATAACTTTTATAACTTCGCAGTTTGGCTATTTAAGATATAATAGCTTATAAAGATCTTTAAAAGTTTAAAGAGAAGATTCTAAATCTGGCTTCAGCTTTTGCGTTTGTGGCTAAATAGAATAAGTCTTCTATAATAGGATTTAAGCTTATGCTATAAGCTATATTAGTCTTTGTTTATAGCATTAAGCTTTATAAGAAAAGGATTTGTTAGTAAGCTATTACTAATAGGGGCGTTATTAGTAAGATAATCTAAGTAAAGGTAGTAATATACTTTATAATATCCTAATTTATGCTTTAGCTATCTTGTTATAATGCTATAATTTTGGCAAAAGGCTTTTTTTAGTTAAGCTCTTTATTAAATTGCAAGTGGAAGTAGTATTCAAATGTTAGCTACAAATAATGCGGAGTTCATAAGATCGGATTAGCTATGCCTTTAAATTAGGTCTTGGCGTATCCTTTATAGTAAGCTTTAGCGTATTTCCACACCTAGTCCCGTGGGTTTGCTATGCTAGTGTTTAACTAGGATTGCATTTGGCTAAGCTATTCCGTGGCTTCTAGAGTATTCTTTCTCCTCTTATACTCTCCCCCCCCCTAAATAAAGGGCACCCGAGACATTACAAGGGCTCTTTGCAGGGGGTCTTTTTGCAAGGGTTTAGCTAATCAAAAATAATCGAATCTTCTAGGTTTTACTATATATAGCTTACTACACACTTCACCGCTTTCCCAATTAATACCTTATAAGCCCGCTATTTGCATTAATCACTGCTTGGCATCTCTCTTACTAAGAGGCATATAACTTTATAATAAAGTCAATAGGGACTACTTCTTAAGCCTCTTAGATTATCCTTTTCAATTGTGATAAAGGGATCTTAGAAGCGTTATAATAGGCCGCGTAATAGTGCTTTTATATCTAGTTCTTTATCTAATTTTATACGTGCTTAATAAGGTTAAGATCGGGGGAATAGCAAGGCTATTTGATATAAGGGATATGCTATATTCTCAAGTTCTCTTGTATCTCTTTTAAGCAGTAGCAAGACGCATTGTCTTGCATTCAAATAAAGCCTTAGTCTAGATTAGTATGCAAAAAGGCCTCTATGTTATTTAAAATCATAGCGTTGTATTTGTAAGAATCTATACTCCCTTACTCCTTCTCTTAAAAGGTAGCTAGCCCCTTCCCTCTTATCATAATTGTACCGTGAAACATTTATGCCAGGAGCTTGCTATACTTGTGTTATATACACTTAAGATTTAAGCGATCAGAGCCGTCTTGTTACGGTTCTGCGCTGGCACGTGCAGCGCTAGTACCGATCAGGGCTAGGTTGGCGAACCTAGGATGTTTAAGCATGCAATAGCTTTATGCTTCCTGCTTCCTTCCTTAGCTTTGTATAGTTGTAATTGAGACCCTTCTACTTTTGCCTTCCTTTCTAGGCCCTGAATCTGGCGCTTGTGACATAATACAAAGCTCCTTCTAATTTGTTTAGTTGTACTTGGCAATCCTACAAAGGATTTAAAATTAAATCTGATTAATCTTGCAAAGGATTCAAAATTAAACTTGATTCTGTTTGTCTGTCTGTCTAGGTCGAAGTGCCGTGCTTGCGAGCAAGCAGCGAAGACTACCCTTCTTGATTTAGGCTATTGCGATAGTGCCCTTACAAGTTGTATTTGTTTATTTGTCTGTCCCCTTAATTCTCTCGATTTGCCCGAATACACCCCCTTAAAGCTTCCGACCTCTAGGCTTTACAAACCCGATTTTTTCTTTTGCTTTCGGCGCTTGCGAGCATGCTAACCCCTTTTTCGATTTAGGAGACTTTGGGTCTATTAGGCCCCCTCCCTCTTGCGCACTACAAATGCCACAACCTCTTAATTAAGCTTGTCGGACGATATAAAGCTAGCACTTTACTGCTACCCTTAATACAAGTCCTCCTAATACTATAAGCTTGATTCGACCCTTTGGAGCTAGCACTTTACTACTAAGAAGAGCTAGCACTTTAACTGCTAAAATAAAACAAACAACTATATAAACAATTGCAATAAGCTACAAGGAACAAAATTGCAATTTATAGATAATATGCAGAGCTAGCACTTTATTGCTATATTTGACAATTTTACAATTCACAAACAAGCTTCCTTTTATACAACTAGAATTGACACTCTTTACAAAGATAATTCTTTTACTAAGCCTATGACTACGCTGTCGACGAGCTTGTATTGTTATATATACACACTTTAAACGATTTTACAAATATAAGCCGGTTACTTGCATATTCGACCTCGAATCACTCTTTCTCCTCTTTTGATTTTATAACAAAAAGCTTAGTGCGTATAAGCTTTGGCAATATATATAATAATAGAAGGGAGGATGCAAAATTTTCAAGGGTAGCCTGCTTTGGCCCTTGCTAGCAGGTTCTTTTAAAAGAAGGTTATTTTTATAGCTTCTCTTATAAGTACAATTTATAAAAGACTCTCTGATTTGAACCCTTAGTTTGGCCCCTTATTTGTCAGGTACAAAGGTAGCAATACTGCTTTGGATAACAATTGGTTTTAGGCTTTAGTTTTTCTTTTAAAAGAGCTATAAATCGGGGATTTTGTACGCTTAAGGACAAGCTTTCTTTTTAAGGGGGGGGGTAATGTTACAGTTTTGCGCTGGCACGTGCAGCGCTAGTACCGATCAGGGCTAGGTTAGCGAACCTAGGATGTTTAAGCATGCAATAGCTTCATGCTTCCTGCTTCCTTCTTTAGCTTTGTATAGTTGTAATTGAGACCCTTCTACTTTTGCCTTCCTTTCCAGGCCCTAAAGCTGGCGCTCGTGACACGTCTTCCTTTACTATAACATATAATTGCGTATATACCCCCCTAGAAGCTTACACCTCGTCGGAAAAAATCTGGTAAAAGAGCTTATTAAGTGTCCAAGTAAGTCCTTCTTGTGCAAAAGCAACCCGCTTTGCTATAACTTCCGGATTGTCCGAGAACCCTTTCCTTTTAGCAACCCGTCTGCCATATCCTACAAGCTTAAAAGCGGTTCGTATTGCTTGCTCTCCACAATCTTGTAAACTAAGCTTTAGCGGAGTAAGCTCTCGTATATGTTTAAAGGCGATATGCCGGCGAGAAGGGGACTAGAGCAACTAATGTTTAAGAGAGTAACGTTTAAGTGTAATAACTTTTGGCTTCTAGCCATAGCGATTCTTTTGTGGAGTGAGTTGTTATTTTGCAAGTCGAATTTGCTTTTTCGTATAGCTATACTTCTTGTATATCCTTGCAAGTGATATATTAAAGTTAAAGGCTATCTTGATTTGTATGCGATCGCTTTGTGTAATAGGACATTCGTATTATCTTTAAGGAGTCTGTGGTAAAGGGATCAACTAAGAGCTTTTAAAGGTAGCCGACGACTTATAAGGGGGCCTAGGGCCATTTTGGGAGTCCCAAGACTGCGTAAAGAGCTACGAGAGCGGCTTAAGCCCATTTTGGGAGTCCTAAGACTGCGTAGAGAGCTATGAGAGCGGTAATCGAGGGGGGGGAGTCTCCGGAATCTTAGAGGGAAGGCGTGTACGTGGAAGAGTATTAAGGATATATTTCAAGTCTATTGTCAAGGTACTAAACGGTCTAAATAGCTTTAATTGCGCAGTGGACAATTTTGCCGGTAGTATAAATCGCTAGAGTGTGATTCTAGAAGATTCCTACGGTTTAATTGGCTAGAACCCTTGCAAAAAGACCCCTTGCAAAGAGCCCTTGTAATGTCTCGGGTGCCCTTTATTTAGGGGGGGGGAGAGTAGAAGATAGCGGGTAGTGGAATTTTCGGGGTCTTCCACAGCGTCTAATCGCTACTACCGGGTATTGGGTATCCGCTCTTAGAATTAGAGTAAGGATATGGGCGCCACTTATTTCCGAGTCTTAAGGGAATACTCGTATGCGATGGCTAGCTTATAGGAAAGGTTAGGAGCGGCTTGTCGATTCTAGGGATTGCAGTTTGCTAGGGCCTTCGAGGTCCGGTATTCTAGTAAGCTACCGGCTAGTGTAAGACTTAGTTTTAGTGCCGTATATATTTGTCCTCGGATCTTGTCGTATTAAGAGTAGCTTCGGGGACAATCCGGGTTCTTAGAGTTAAGCTCCTAGCAATGGGTCCCGGGACCCCAAGGGTAAAACTAAGATTTGTAAGATTAATCTTGTAAGTCCTTGCTAGTCTAGCTATAGCTAGTTCGTACGACAGATTAGATGGTGCTCCCTTTAGTCGTTTCTTTAGGCGTGCTGTAGTAAGTCTCTCCTCATAAGATGACTCTTGCATGTTACAGAGGTCTCGATAGAGTTTTTCGCAGTCGTTGCTTGCATGGACGAAAGCACGACGTTCTATTTGCTAGAGGTGTTCCTTATTTTGTCATAGCATCTCCTTAAGGAGGATATTAAGGTTGTGGTCGGCTTTAGCTTAAATACGAAGTTCGGCTTCTTAAATAGCACGAGTAGCTTGCTCGTCTACTTCTTGACAGATACGGGTTTGTGCTTCCTTAAGCTGCCTAGCGTGCTAGGCATTAATATATACTCGCTATTCCTTTATAAGAGTATTAGCAATGTCGGTACTTGTAAGTTGTGCTTAAAACCCAGTTTTTGTGTAAGCAAGAGCATAAAGTTGATCTTCTTAAGAATTTATCGTAAGTTCGATCGTGGTTTAACGTGTTAAGTAGCACGGGCTTTTGCAAGTAAGTATAAAGAAGGGCTTGTAGATTTAAAAGTAGGAGTAAGTCTTTTTGATTCGGAGGTCCAAATCAATTCATTGCTACTAGTGTAGTTGCAAAAGCGATGTATTAATTTACAAGAGGTAGGAAGTGATTTAAATACATGAGGAGAGGGTCCAAGCACCCTCTTGTAGCTTCGTAGCTTCGTCACATGACTCACATCACGTGCCGCAGCTACAGGAGGAGGCCGCCCTGGGCCCCCTCCTCCCCCTGCCGCGAATAAGAAATGCGAATAAGAGTAAGGAATGCAAATAAGAGTAATAAGGAATGAGAATAAGAGTCATAAGGAATACGAATAAGAATAAGGAGTGCAAATAAGAACATAGAGTATAAGGTTCTCGCCAGCTCGCTAAGGGGGCTCGTTTAGCCACACCGGCACTTGTAAACCGCCGACATAGCGCGATAAAGTAGATAAGCTCGGTTAATTTCAAGTTAATTAGGAATTCTAATAAGTTGCCCGACTATAAGATAATAATATATAAATTAGATTTATGATAATTGACCTTTTTTAAAATATATCCTTAACTGATTAGTCGCTAATTAGCTAATCGATATCAGTTAGTCAGCTAGTAAGCTACAAATTAATCAGTTAGTCAGTTATCAGCTATGGCTGATGACTAACTGACTGGCTTATTGATCACACTGCTGACGGTGGCGTGCATGTCAAGAGCAGGAAGATATTTTCAAAGTTTCCTTTGACCATCGAGAGCTCTGTGTATTTTTTTTTTACAAATTCCTCTTATGGTACCCCATATAGTTTGCTATTGCAGCATCTTATTCTAAAAGTTCCAATGATCATGATACAAAGTCTGCCGCCTGCCAGACACTTAAATATCCTACAGCCCATACGTCATTTTCTATGAAGTCAAAGCCCTATTTTCTTTCTTCACAAACAACAGCAACAACTACACAAATATCATCCACCTTCCCACCTCTCCAATTCTCATAGGGGTAATACTTCTGAACTTCTCTCGCGAACGGCCCGTCCTTCTTCGTATTCACGCTCGCCGCTTTCGCCTCACTTGTGATCCCCACAGCCAAAAAGCTCTGCAAACTCGGGATTTCCTCCGCCCCACTCTTCCCGTCATCAGCCAAAATAAACTGACCGAGCCTCTTCCCAGCACTGACTCCATCTTCCGTATGTTCCCAAGCTCTAGCACCGAGCATAATCCTGCTCACAATCTTCAAAATCTCCTGACTTGACAAATTATCCCAAACCCCATCACTGGCAAAAACAAGCACATCGCCATGTCTCAACTCATGCTGGCTAACATTTGCATCCTTGGGCAAATCTCTCAACTGCTCCCCTCCAAACGCAGCCGCTTGAGCCAGCACCTTCTCCGGCACAATCGAAAGTTGATACGGGGTATTAAACGCATGAATCTGCGGTTCTGACGCGGTATGAATCGCATTCAAGCGCAATTGCACAAATCCTGAATCCCCTAGATTCGCAACCTCCAGTCCACCATCTCCGCGAGCAATGCCAACGCAGGCGGTACTCCCCCCAGCAAGTACACTGTCATCTCGACAGATATCTTCATATCCTCTTTGCATCAGTGCTCTGGCGCCCATTCCACCTTCCCAATTCCCTTTTTTGTAAGTATAAGCCGCATGTGCCATATAATCGCAGAACCCATGAGCGAAGTCCGCAGGATCAACACCAGAATCTGCCCAGCCTCCTACGCCGTCTGCAATTCCGAACGCGACGTCAGATGTGGAATCGATGCGGGATATGAAGAAAGCATCTTGGCCCGAGCTAGGACGCGTGCGTTTGTCTTTTCGCCGCGCGAGGATGCGGTTGTAGAGGTTGAAGTTGAAGACGTTGGTATCGGGGTTGTAGCGGTGGTCTTTTGCTGAGAAGGAGGCTGCTATTCCATAGGTGAACTTTGAACTTGATTGTGACCGTCGTGTGGTATGGAAGGACTTCGTGGGCGTCTGGGGGGCAGGAGCTTGGTATCGTCGAGATGGTCGCGATCTCTGCTGTGAGGAGAATTGTCGACGTGTGTGAAATCCGGCAGCCTTTGGAATATATGTACAGACTGTGTACGTCCCTCTGCTGCGCAAAGCACCCGTCCTACATGCCGTGAAAACAACTGTTCGAAATGAAGAAGCCATATCTCCCAGGATACTGGCCGAAGAAAGAGCGAAGCCCGAAGGCTCGCAGATCAATTGGAACAAAAACCCGGGTCCAAAGCTACCATACTGCGAAGCAAAATCCCGTCCCGGCGAATTGTTAAAAATGCTGTCTGTTCGTTGTAGTGAAGTTTGCGATCTTTTAGCAGAAAGTAAGCCTTATTAAAAATCGTCATAACGCCTCCTCGGATCCCTGCCGGACTTTCCCCACCCCTGCCCATGTCTTCAGCCTCGTACCACCAGCCTTCTCACGAACACTAACATACAAACATACCGTATAGGATCGCAATATCCCCAAAACTGCCTAAAGAAGTAGTCACCGCGATCGAACTAACAACCAACATAGCGCACTCCCGCGGTGTCCGTCCAGAGCTCGAATCCGTCCCACAATCTTCAACACGACCTACAAATCTGTATGGCAAATCCACAGACGCATAAACACCATCTCCCTTACTGGGATCGGCTCCAGCAAGAAGCCAGGGCCGAAGCAACTTGGGGGCGCAGATCCGGATGCGATTGAGAGGTGTAGTATGGAGGTGACGGAGAGGGAGAGGAAGGTTTGAGTGGGATTGCGATGTTTGTGAGGGAGAGGTTGGGGTGGCATGGGAAGGGGTACGGTGATAGGTTTATTAAAGTAAGGGGCATTCCTTTTGTTAGCGGAAAGGGTGGGCCGAAGGGGAATAGAGGCACGAGAAAGGGGAAGGGGAGACCTGGACGGAGGCCAAAGCCAGTCGCTGTGGAGAGGCCTTGGGTATTGCATATGATGGAACCAGGGCTAGGACGACGTACAACAACCCGCACCGTCAATGCCGGACCAGAATACTGTGAGCGTTCCTAGAATATATAGCCAACCTGGACAGGATCTTGCTGCTTATGGACAACACTCATAACGAGGGCTGGTAAGATCTGTGGAAAGAGATACGTGATTACAATGTTCCATTGGGCATCCTATGAATACGGTATTTGTAATTGGCGTTTAAATGATCGGTAGATGCCCCCTGAAAAATGTCCCAAGAAGCTTAAATATAGCTTCATATCCAGGATTGAGAAGATATGTCCGTATTATGTACAATGGGCATCTCCCTCTAATATGCCCCCAACATCGCAGTCATATCTACCAGCTCCCTGGCCAAATTTCCCATATCCAAGGATCCAACTCCCTCAATGCACAAGCACAACCGGCTTCCCCCTCTCCCACGCATCCAAGCTCTCTTTAATATTAACCCAATACCTTAACCTAACGGCCTCCCCCTTCGCAGCTACCAGATCATCCCTCTTAAACGCCTTATCCAAAACTGCCTCACTCCTCTCAATTCTCTCCTCATTAACCCTCTTCATCCCCTCCAAGTCCTCTTCTTCCTTCGCATTCTCAATCTCTTCTCTTGTATCCAGCACCTCCATCAACAGCTCTGGGTCCTCGACTTTCGCAGTCTCGTCTTCTGCTACATCGATCCCTCGCAAACTTAGCAAGTATTGTGCCCGTAATAAAGGATTTTGCAGTGTTTTGTAGGCTTCGTTTATTCGTGCTGATGTAGCTTCGGCGCGGGTTTTCAGGTTGTGAGGATGGCGGTCGGGATGTGCTACAGCTTGCAGCTGCAGGAATTCTCGACGCAGTTCCCGCGTGTCGATATGAAAGGGTCCAGATGGTGGAGGGCCTTGAGGGAGAGTTTTCGGGAAGAACTCATAGTGCGTTTGGGGGATTGGATTGGATTTTATTGCTTCATCTGAGGCGGAGGAGCTTTGGAAGCGTCGTTGAGGTTTTCTCTGGCTTGGAGGCTGGAGGAGCTTTCTACTGCATGCTTGGCAGATTTGAAAGGGAGGTTGCGAGGTCTTTGGGGAGCCGGTGGTGAGGTTGCGACGGGTGGATGCATCGTAGCTGCGGAGGAGCTGTTGATTCCGGCGCAGTATTGAGGACCGCATTTTGAAGGACCGCTCTTTGGTGGAGATGCGCTGTTAAATTATGGAGCCAGCAGAGATGAATCCAGCTCGTGTCCAAATCACAGAAAGATAATCCCTAGATGGAGTGTTCGGAGAAGATCTCGTGAAGAGTGTTTTGAAAACACCGAAAGTCTCCAACTCCCGAATGACGTAGAAATTTTTTATGTCCGAGCCGGGTGCGGAATCCATGCACATGATCAATCAGGGGCAGCCACCCCTGTTCATCCCAAAACCCAAATACTGTATACCACACATTTCTAGAATTCTAGAGATGTCCACACCATTCAGAAAAGAGCCACCGGACGAAGGTCAGAGACAAAAAAAATGAGAACCACTTCAACTCCTCTTCCACCATACCCCTCCCAGGATCCAAATCACACCCAAATTAATACTGAATTCCGAAACTTTCAATAAACAGGAATACTAGATTCATTATCTCTAGAGGAGTCATCATTTGTTATTATTCTTAAGTCACTTGATATAAGTCATCACATTCAAAGGTATCGTTTCCATGATTCGTAAGCAAAGAATTTCTTGATTCTAAAGTCCCTCTATTTTCGGTAAGAAACAAAGTCTTATGTACTCAGAACTCCCTCATGTATCTATACTGGGGCCGATAACTAGGTTAACGATACATCGCGATTTTTGAATTTCGGTAATTAGAAATCGTATTTATTATGGCTTAAAATAATTATTTAAAAAATAACTACTTACAATTTTAAAAGAAATTAAGCTAGGCTTAATTCCCTAACATTGAAATATCATATAAGCTTATTGTTATTAATAAGACTTGACTTTTATACTATATTAAAATAAATACGATTTCGATTTTCCGAAATTCAAAAATCGCGATGTGTCGTTAAGCTAGGTGTCGGCCTCAGTAATCTAACAAAGAACACGCAAGGGCCTCTTACAACAACACACAACGAACAAAGGTATCACCAAATCCCCAAATCTAAATATAGTTCAAAGAAGCGAAGATATTCGAGTCCAACTCCCACTGACAGCCCTAAGCCCTGAACGGCACTGGCTTAACTGCATCCCTCTTTGTCCTCTTTGTCGCATTTCCTGAGTATACTGTCGCATTTCCCGAGTATACTGTCACGCTATTGATTAACCAATACGCTTGGGTGAAGGCAGATGGATTTGCTGCCACGTACGCGTCGCAGGTGCTGGCAAGAGAAGCACATTGGCCGCTTGACCAGACTTGCCCAGCCCAGTCACCACAGAAAGTGGTATCGAAGATGATGTTGTGATTCATGAATTGAGAGTCGATGTCACACCCACTTCCGCTGAGCGAGGCGACTGGTATTCCCCAGCCAGAAGGATTCGGTGATCCATAGGTGATGTCGCTTGGAATCGCGTTGCGGGGAAAGAAGTAAACTTTGATAGCCGAAGAGGTCCATTCCATGGCGTAGACTCCGCCGCCATTGGCGTTGAAGCCAGCACCGTAGCCTAGAGTACTTGTTGTCCTTGTGCTGCAGCCAGTGTTGCCGTTGCCTGCATTGCAGTTGCTGTTTTGAAGGACTGATCCATTGAGAGAGCCGATGCCGCTCATGGTGCAGCCAGCGGATGTGTGAAGTGTGATAGCATTTGTAGCTTGTGTGTTGACCCCTTCAATGATGTCGATCTCACCAGAAGCAGGCCAGTTTGGTCCGAAAGTCCAAAAGGCAGGCCATACACCGCATATTCCGCCTGGCATGTGAGTGATGTCCGCGATGAAGAGACCGTGGGTGTAGGCTTTGTTTGAAGTCAACCTCACAGCACCCCTGCCTCCTGAAGGGTTGACAGTGGTGGAATCAACACCCAGGTATACAGCCCCGTTCGAGTACCCAGCGAGACCACTGGTGTTGGCGACGGACGCGCTGGAGAATTCGACGAAGCCGTTTGTGGGGTCACTGCCGGAGAAGAAGCTGAATTCGTCGAAGAAATTGGTATGATTGTACTTGTCCGCGAGAACATAGTTTGCATTTGCGATGCCAGCAGCGCAAAGGATGGAGGCGCCGAGGCGCATGAGAAGTTGTGACGTGTGCATGTTGTAGAGTGTTTTCTTTGAGGGTTTTGCAGTATTTCGCGAGAAAGTTCGTAGATGTTATATGCAGAAATCGAAGTCAGGGGATGGTTCGAGATAAGTAGAAGGCGTTGGATGAATAACAATGAGTGTGTAGCCTTTGTTCTATGAATAGGATCTCAAAAGAAGCTATTGTGGTGACAAAGCTATTGTGGAAGACGATCAATGTCTTTGCTACTGTCAAAGACTCAGGAATAGAACAACCGCGTAAGGAGTGACGGTTATGCAGCCAAACAAGACGAAAAAAAACTTCTGGCTTCAGAAGGGAAAGTGAAGAATTCATATAATTGCGCCCATCTTGTGCATCTGAGCTCGAGTGACAGGTTCGGCCACGTTCAGGGACTGTCAAAGCTCCAGTCACTTTGCGACATGGACTCAAGCTTTGTGGCTCCACCAAACCGGGGACAAGGAATCCCAGCATGATCACTAGATGGAACACAAGGAGTCGTATCTATGTACAACACTCGTTGAAGGGCGCTGGCACTTGAGGGTCGAGGAGGAAGTTTCGCGAATTAGCCAGACGAGTGGCTGCAGATGCAGGAACGTTGAGGAAGTGGCGCCACCGGCCCGGACCCGACTCGTCAGGGACTTTGTGCGTCTGATCTTCATGAAAGGAGATGAGAGCGCGGCCAGTGGGGTGTCCTGTTTCTTGGTTGCGCGGGTAGGCCGTCGACGGGCGTGTTTCTTGTCAGTCGTACGGCAGAAAGCTGTCGGCCTGTCGTTGGGAACTTCTCCAGATCTGCGCCTCGCTTGGAGCACCCCTTTGGGCAGCCGAGTCAGGGGGCTCGGACGTGAAACAACGTCGCCATAATACCATATAAACTCAGTTTGAGTGGATGCCAAGAAGCCGTGCACGCACTGCCTGGAGCACGGCCCCCTATTTTCCCACCAAGAAGCCGCTTTTCTCCAGCGCACTCGCAGCCTATAAACCATTTAAAATCGCATATAAGTTGAACTAATTGTGGATGAATTAAAAAGGCTCTTGTCGGGTGGTTTGTAAATTAGCTTATAATACTAAAGCTAGTAAGTATTAACTAAATAAAGACGTGACGACTGACTTTGCGCGCGCCCTTCTTTAATCTAATCACACTTATGCTTTACGCCGCCGGATGCTTTGCTCTCTTGGCCAAACCGAGTATAGTATCACTTTATATTCCATCTAATAGGGCCCCTTAGGAGTGCGCACGGCCGACTATCAAGCCCTTATCACCCGCAGTTACAGTTGATGCCACCCAAACGCGATAAATTAACCTCAAAATTACTCACTTTTACAACCACACCAATTTTTTAACCACGACGCCAAATAATAAATGTTTAGCATCTGGAAATATAGAACAGAACCTTGCGAATAAAACGTATTAACTAGAATTTTTATACGATATGTGGTTGTTGTACAAATGAGACTTAGAGTGCACAGACCTTTTGCAACAATTATGGTTTTTGGCCAATTAATTTGGGCCGAAATTTTTTAATACCGGTTTTTCTCAATCACCACACATGATATTACAATTTAGATTTCATTCTCAATTAGAAACAGGCCTTTGCGCACACTTCTATTAATTTAGAATTACCATATGACGTGATGGTGGTTGGTGGTGGGGGTGGTCGCAAAATTTGTCGCGTTTGGTGGCATCGACTGTATGAAACTTTTGAACGACCTCTGTTATCCTCACACGTGCGGCTTGTGTGATGTCTGTGGGCTGCCTGCTAATCGAACATCATTTCAGCCACACCTAAAGTTACGCATGGATCAACATGAAAGGAAAGAATGATCCATGCAATCAGCCAGAGGAGATCTCCTTATCGATAGAATGCGGACAGCGATTCATGCAAACATGTTTCGAGTTCATCCAGTTTTTGGGCACCAAGGTTCGGTCAGGTGAGGGAAGGATTTTTCGTACTGTGTCTGTACCTACCCGGATTGTGTTTCATTATCCTCCCATTAATCATAACTTCTGTTCTATTACAGTTTCTAAAATACCATCGACTACTCGTTGAGCCAGGTAGAAGATGCTTCCAGCTCCTGTCACGTGAGCAAGTGCCACAACCCCTACCTGGTCCAGAGAATGTTGTAACGATTTAGTCAGACGCGGAAAATTGCAGTTCTGTCATTCCATGTTCGTCTCCTCATCTCTCTGGCAAGTTTTTAAAGACTCTTTTCAATATATTTGAGGCTGAATTCCCAAGCCTAGCTCGTGATATCTATTTTAGCAGCAAAGTCAAAACATCAAGTAGTAATTTAGTCCTAGTCCCTCATTCGGACCAGAATCCGGGCCGTGAGACTCCAAGACAATTCTATGGAAATAGTGTGCTGAAGAAAATCCTGCCGAGGACCATTGCCGCCCGTAGACGCAGGCAACACGAAGTTCTAGGAGTGAGGCTGCGAGATCTTGGACTGCTTCCAGAGGCCTGGGAAGCTGGGGTCGTTTCGTGAAGGTTGAAATAGGTGCGAACAAGGGGACTCGATCTACCCACCCTGCAAGATCTGTGTGTTTTGGTACTGATGTGGACGCCCTGAGCTAAGCTATAGACTTGAGCCTCAAGTAAATTGAAAAGTAGAATACTTCTAGTCTTTAAAGGAGCAAAAAGCTAGGAATATTCCATCAGCATTGGCAAGGATGAAAATAGGTCTGTCTAGTCGACTCCCATCACTACTATGATTAGGGGGATTCTCAGACCTAGCTATCCTCTCCTCCACCTCGCTCCTTTGCGCAAGGCGTTTTCTATTCCATCATTTCCTCTGAGCCACTGGTATCAAGTACTTTGAGCAATCTCGCAATATTTTCTTCTCTCGAATAGGCCGGAAAGCCTCGATTCCAGAAGTTGAATCTCGCCAGGCGCTGTAGATTCACAAGATCAGTCTCATTTCCTCAACTCCCTAGAGAGATCATCATCGTCTTCAATGAGTACTAGGTACCTGAGCATTTGCAACGTGTGTTCTTTGTTATATGATAGTAATGATATACCGCTCTTTGCCGTCGCTCGATTTGGAGACATAGTCATCCTCCTTCAAGACGCAATTCTCAAACAAACGTTCCAGTTGCTCGATGTTCTCCCCCTTTTCGATTGAAAACATTCCAGCTCTTCTGTACTGCCCGAGCGCATTACCCGTCTGTTCAAGGACCAACCCTACCACTTGGGATCCCGTTCCATGAGTGAAGGGGACCACATATCTTTCTGAATACGGTTCTTTTCTATGATCATCGTAATCCCACGCCATGCTGACATCCATATTCAGCAGCGCTTCACCTGTCCGTGATAGATGAGCCTTGCGATCCGACAATCCTGGGAAGTAAACAGCTGTGCTAGAGAGAATTCTCTCGCAGCTCAATTCTAGAGTTCCTTCCCAGATCGCACCCGCCTCATCCTTCTGAGAAACGTTTGCAGAGATCACCTCGACACACCACTCAGCATCACCCTTACGATGATGTTCCGACATCAGTATCGGAACTTTGTCCCCTTCTACTGCAGTCCAGCTCCATGATGGAGCTCTCGGCTCATCAGGTCTCGGATATTCAGGCGGTACAGGATTCGACCAAATGCGCCAGGTAAGCTGTTGTCGAAGATTCTCTTTCCAGAGCCCGGCAAGATATATATCTCCTGTCTGTTCCTGGAACATTTTGGCAATGCCCATCAAAGCAGGTAATTTGTCCTTGCCGAACGTCAAGGAACATCGAGAATACAGGTGAACAACTTTATACCAGGAAGGAAGCGAGCGTTTGTCGAGACCGTCGAGACCGCGGTCCATGTCCAGGAAGTCAGGAAGTCCATTCGGGTACGACTCGCACGCATTCACTTCCTTGCATTCCCAAAATACTTGAGATTTGGAGAAGTGCAGTGTCTTTGGTGCGAGCAGACGTTCTTGCACGACCCAAGCTCTCTTTGAAAGCTCCGTATTCCTCACACATCGTGCATACGC
>Ga0302325_10006538_pt1 | contig 26153 bp, 22 predicted proteins | sample Palsa_T0_2_FD_201948 | JGI IMG/M metagenome (GOLD analysis project Ga0302325, IMG submission 201948) | Peat permafrost microbial communities from Stordalen Mire near Abisko, Sweden - Palsa_T0_2 | ecosystem: Environmental > Terrestrial > Soil > Palsa > Peat permafrost | place: Sweden: Abisko... | reverse complement strand
ACGTCTTCAACAGGTTGCTTTCCGTAGCGGTCTGCCATAGTCGTGTTCGAGTGTCCCATCCAATAATCAATGAGGATTTGCCGCGCCTCGCTTCGCTGAAGTACGGCTTCCCGGAAACGCCGAAATATGTTGAACCTCGTCCCGGTTTCAGCCCGCCCCATTTTCGGTCAGGATCAAGGACAGACTGTCCCGCTTAATATTGTTGGGATCAAACATATTGCCGCTCGCAGCTTCAAATAGAAAACCTCGCCTTCGATTACCGATGAAGTCACGCAGAACTTCGGTGGCAGTCGGATGAATGTCGACGTCGCGACAACCTGATTCGGTCTTCAGGTGTGGCTTGACGCGCCCGACATGTTTTTCCCGCTGCTGTCTCACGTTGACGGTCGAACAATCCGGACTGAGGTGTTTATCTATTTCTATTGCGATGGCTTCGGACACACGCAAGCCAGTAACCGCGCAGAAGAAATAGAAGACCATGAACTGACCTTCCGCGTTGGAGAGCAGCGTAGTCATTTCCTTCGGTGTGAAAGTAGGCCGACACTGCTTCCTTGGATTTACCCGCGGCAAACATATTGCTGCGAGATTCCACTCACGGTGATGAACGGGATTGAACTTCTCGTCCAACGCCGAAGCGATAACCTTACGAAGCACTCGAAAATACTCGACTACGGTCTTGTCAGAGAACCGCCGCTTGCCATCCCCAGCTCGCTCGGACACCATCCATGCAACCAATGTCTTCGCTTCCGGATTATTAATTGAGGCCAACGCCTTATCCCCGATTTGATCGCTAAGGTAAGCCCTTTGCTGGGCTCTTGGTGTAGAGCCGCCCATTAGGTTTTATTGGACCGAGTTGAACGATTGCCAAGAAGGGGCGAACGACCAATGACTCTCTGAGCAGACTGTAACTTTGGCGGATCTGATATTCCTTCGAATACGTCGCTTGTTCCCCAGTCGCCCACTGCCTACATGCGACGATCACGCAAACCTGTTACGCCTTCCTGCCAGGCTAAAAGCATACGTTTTCCAATGTCTCTGAATCCTGGGTGTTCCTCCATTGTCTTGAGCACAATCGGCACGGTCTCCGAAACCGCCTCGGTGATAGATTCCAGGATGACTGCCTGTTCTCGGGCGGAGATGCCAAATCTTCCTGAGATGAACTTCCCTAGATTCTTGCCCGGAGTCCATGTCTTCTTGCCGAGGAATGCGATTCCTGGTGGGTTGTGCTGATTACCGGCATACACGCGAGTGGTCAGGAAAAGCGGCTGGCGTCGTTACCACCGAGCGCAGGAATCGGGTTTCAAAAATCCGCGCTGCAAATGGATAAGTTACTTGGAATCAGTCGCCGGATTCTGCGTTGATAACTAGGGATGGTTTTTTGTTATGCAAGTTCCGTTTGCCGCAAGGCCGGCACATACAGTATTTGCCTTCTTTTATGCGCCTAAGGGCAGCCTCGATTTCCGCGAGGGTTCGGCGTTCGCGTTCGAGCGTTACAACCGCCAGATCTTTCATGGCATTGTCACTCGCCAATGCCGCTTGATCGTCGGGCTCTCGGTCGATATGGACTTCGCTCATGCGCATAGTGATTCGAGCGATGAGTTCATCCCGCTGCTCCATCATGACTCTTTCCGCAGCGTTGTATTTGCCGTTTCGGGGTCTTGCGTTTGCGTTGGTGGCCACTTGATGAAACCTCTTCGTTCCTCCGAATTTTCTTTGAGAGCCCTTCCTGCACTGTAAGGCGTTGGGCTCTTGGCGAATGGAAATTTTGTTAAGCCGGAATCGCTTTTTGGCTTGGATCAACAGCGGATGACCCAAGCAGCAACAGCATAGGCGGCAGAACAAGGCATTGATGTCCAATAACGGACATATTTTCAGTTCGTGCCGCAGCCTGATCGCTGGTGGGAAGGCGCACTGGACCGGCACAAACTCGCTTCATCGTTAAGCCGATCAGGCCAACGGGAGGAGGAGGCGAAATGAAATTCAATTCACGCGGGCCGATAAGTATGAGATATTGGGCGAGTATCGAAACATTACGAAAGATGACGTTTTGCTTCTCTTGCTAGAGGGAAACCAATGAAGCTTGCGATCGGAGGCAAGCGTGAATGGTCGCTCGGTTTGCCGCGCCTGGCAAATCAGCTGCCGTTCATAGCTGTACTGGTGTTATTTGCCGGCGGCTGCGGCAATCGCGCGGTGACTGCTACGCCGGGTGCCAAGCTTGAGACCTCGAGCGTGCGGGCGTTCGCAACCGCTGATGCCGTTGTAATCGACACCCCGGAAGCCGAGTTCGTGATTTCCCCGGCAGGCTACGTCACTGCGAAATTAATTTCGGGAAGCAAAAAACTTTCGCTCGACGACGCCGCGAGCAATTCCGGAATCCAAGTGACGGCTGACGGGAAACAAATCCCTGCCGTAGTGTTTGACGTTGCCCAGGCGCGAGTGTCAGACCCTCATGGCCGCCTCGGAGCAGTCGGAAAACGCATCGAGGTCGCCGGCAAGGACGCGTCGGGTGGCTTGCAGGAATCGCTGGTGGTGGAAGTGTACGACGAGTTTCCGATGGTTGCCTTGGTGTCCGCTTCGGTTAGAAACACAAGCAAAAACGAAGTAAAACTCGACACCATCGATTTAGATCGACATCGTCTCAACGCTTCCTTGTCAGATTCGAAGGTAGCGCCCAACGATATGTGGTCGTTTCACGGTGCGAGTATCCAATGGGGAAAAGACAACGTATTTCGGATTCCGAAGACCTTTTCGCAGCAAAATCAGTTTGGATCGCTGGTTGAGGTAAAAGGCGACCTGGGCAGTGTGGGCGGGGGAATACCGGTCGTCGCCTTCTGGACCAAGACTGTCGGCGAAGCCATCGGTCATGTGGAGACGCTTCCGCTGATTCTGTCCATGCCCGTGAGAACTGAAACAGACGGGCACGTCCTCGCAAGCGTACACCTCACGGCAGACACCACGTTGCGTCCCGGCGAAGCATATTCCACGCCAGAAACATTTATCGCGGTTTATTATGGCGATTATTATGAACCACTGCGCATGTACTCGGACGTGATCGATGGTGAAGGCTTGAAAAAGCCCACCACGAATGCCGAAGATTACGCAGTGAGTTGGTGCGGTTGGGGTTATCTGTCCAACGTCACCCCGGCGCAAATGCTCGGCACGATTCCAAAGCTGAAGGAACTTGGAATTCACTGGGCCACTCTCGACGACCGCTGGTTCAACAACTATGGCGATTGGCAGCCGCGCAGCGACACGTTCCCCGGAAATACAATCCAGGAAATGGTTCAGAAATTCCACGCACAGGGGATCAAGGTGCAGTTGTGGTGGTTGCCGCTGGCTGTCGAAGACGGGGGACCGGGTTACGATTCGCACCCTTACGGCATTTCGGATGTCGTAAAAGAACATCCGGATTGGTTGATCCTTGCTAAGAACGGCAAGCCCGCCAAGATGACGCGAAACCTGGACGCTCTTTGTCCGGCAGTGCCCGAGGTCCGGGAGTATTACAAGAACCTCACGGAACAATTCATCAAGGATTGGGATTTCGATGGGCATAAGCTCGACAACATTTACAGCGTGCCCATGTGTTTCAACCCAAAGCACCATCACAAGTCACCCATGGACTCCGTCTATGCGATGGGCGAAGTTTACAAAACGATATTCGACACGACGCGGGCATTGAAGCCGGATAGCGTGACGCAGAGCTGTCCGTGCGGCACTCCTCCCAGCATTGCGTGGCTGCGGTATCTCGATCAGGCCGTCACGGCGGATCCCGTCGGATCAATACAGGTCCGGCAACGCGTGAAGATGTACAAGGCTCTGCTGGGCCCGAATTCCGCCGTGTACGGGGACCACGTGGAGCTGACGCGCATCGCAAATCCCAATGGAAATGAAAAAGATTTGGGCTCGGATTTTGCTTCGACGGTCGGCACGGGCGGGGTCGTGGGCACGAAGTTCGCGTGGCCTGATTACGGCTCGAAACTGAACGACGTCTACCTGACGCCGCAAAAGGAAGCGTATTGGAAGAAGTGGATCGGCCTTTACAATGAAAAAATGCTGTCGCGCGGCACGTTCAAGAATCTTTACGTCTATGGTTACGACGTGCCGGAAGGCTACGCGATCGAAAAAGATGGAACGATGTACTACGCATTTTTTGCGCCCGAACCTGCGCCAGGCACGAAATCGAACTCGGCAGCTGCGCAATGGTCGGGAGAGATTGAATTGCGCGGCTTGGCGCCAGGAAATTATCGCGTGACGGATTACGTGAACGGTGAAGATCTGGGCACGGTAACAGCGCCCGACGCGAAACTCAAAGCGAAATTTTCAGATCATTTACTTCTGGAAGTAACGAAGCAATAGAACGAGCGCATGCGCGAGGGTCTTTAGACGGTTTTCAGGTGGTTGCGGAAGAATTGTTCGACGTCGCCGCGATCGCGAAATGCTTCCGTGCCGCCCTCGCGCGTCGTCGAAAAAGCTCCCGAAACATTGCCGTACTCCAGACATTCCTGCGGCGACGCCCCTTGTAAAAAGCGGTGAATGAATCCGGCATCGAAGCTATCGCCCGCGCCCACCGTGTCTCTGGATTCGACTCGAATCCCCCCGTGTCTCCATTCTTCACGGCCTTTCCGAGCAATCGCCCCCGCCGGCCCCAGTTTTACGACCACCCACGGGCAAATCCGTGAAAGTTTCTCGATCGCTTGATTCAACTCATCGACACGGGCGATTTTCTTGGCTTCGCGTTCATTAGGGAAAAGAATATCAACGAAAGGCAGTACCTCGAGCAAATCGTCAGACCACTTTCCTTCGGGGTCGTCGTTCGTGTCGAGCGATGTAGAAAGGCCTCGAGTCTTGGCCATGCTGAACAGTTCAGCCATGCGTGGCCGCAGCTCGCGATGGAGGAAATACGAGGAAACGTGAAAATGCCGCGCGGACAAAATAAAGTCAACATCAAGATCGCCGAACCCTAGTTCGAACATCGTCCCGGGATAGGTCAATATAAAGCGATGTTCGGGCTGATTCAAAATCACGGAGAGCCCGGTAGAGGTTCCGTTCGAGGCTCGGAGAACGGAGGTTAAATCCACTCCGGCGCTCGCGAGCCAATCCATTGACATCTTGCCCAGAGCGTCACTACCGATCTTAGAAACCAATCCAACATGGGTGCCCAGCATCGCGAGGTTGTGAGAAAAAATCGCGGAGGAACTACCTAAGGTTAGCCGAAATCCCTCAACGAGAGTTTCTTCTTCTGGTTTCAGGTGCTTCGGCAAGCCGTAAAGAATTAGATCCGGATTGATCTCGCCAACTACGCAAACGTCCAACGGCATTCGTGCGTCCTCGTTTATTCGCCGTTTTGCAGCATCACGACGCGGGATAGATTGCGGGGCTCGTCGGGATTCAAACCCTTTTTGAGCCCGGTATAGAATCCGAGCAACTGCCCCGGAATCACGCTCGCGGCAGCGCGGGCCACTTCGGGCGCGTCGAGCGAAAGTTCGACAAGATAGTCAGCAGAGCAGCGCACCGCGGCGTTCGCGGAATTGGTAATCGCAAACGTCTTGCCGCCGAGCGCCTTTATCTCCTCGAGTACAGACACTTCGGCATCAAAGCCGGATTCGCTCAGAATAAATGTGATCAGCGTTTCCGGGCTCACGATCGCTTTCGGCCCATGGCGGAATTCGAGGGTGTGAAAACTTTGCGCGTAGGAACAAGACATTTCCTTCACCTTCAGCATTGATTCCTGGGCGATCCCGAAGAAAGGTCCTTGGCCCAGGAATACGTAGTCCGCGAAAGTGTGCTGTTTCACTAGGGATTTCACGGTTTCGTGAGTTTCGTTCAGTCGCGCGGCGACCTGATCGGGAAGTTTCCGCAGTCCATCCAGAAAATCGCGACGGTTCCCGCGAGTGGCAGCAAGCGATTGCAGAACGAGAAGCATCGAAGTAAACGATCGCGTCATTACCGTGCTTCTTTCGTCGGCGTCCGGCAACAAGATGCAATGCGCCGCGACTTTCTGAATCGGCGTGTCCTTGCCGCAGGTAATCGCGAGCGTTCGAACGCCGAGCTTTCCTTCGAGGTATTCGGCGGCTTCGACAGCTTCCGAGGTGTGACCAGAGCGGCTGATCAGCACAGGCTGGCACGGGGCGGGAAACGTTTGCGGGAAAAGCAAAACTTCCGACGCCGGAACCGCGCGCGCTTTCTCGCCGGTCAATATAGACCAACTTGCCGCCGCCGCTTGCGCCAGATAAAAACTGGACCCGCAGCCAATAAACACCCACTCGATCATGCGGGGAAGTTTTTCGCTGAGGGATCGCAACTCGCCTGGCGGCTCCAGACGCTGCAAACAGTCTTGCCAGGTCGCAGGCTCCGAAAGGATCTCGGCGATCGTGTGTTCGCCAATTCGTGAATTCAATTCCACCAACAGTTCCTCCATGACGAATCAAATATAAGAACTCAAACCGTAATAACCTTGATGTGCGCTGCGCGAAGTCCGCGTAGATACCGCGGGGAAATTTTCTTGTCGGTGATCGCGTGATGCACGGAAGAAGTGGGCGCTATAAAGGATAAGCTGCGGCGGCCAAATTTACTGGAATCGCACACGATTACGGTGGTCTTCGCATTTTCCATCATGACGCGGTTGGCTCGCGCCTCGAGCAGGTTCGGCGTCGTGAGGCCGTATGCGATGTCGAATCCATCGACGGCGAGGAACAAAAGATCGGCGGTGACGTGCCGCAGCGAATCCTCGGCCAGCGGTCCGACCAGCGAAAACGAATTCCTTCTCAGCACGCCGCCGGTTAGAATTACTTCCACATCGGTTCCGGCCAGCTCCGCCGCAATATTTACGGCGTTGGTGATGACGGTCAAATCCCGGGTATGCTTGATCGCCCGCGCCACGGCGGTCGTCGTCGTGCCGGAATCCAGGATCACCACGTGTCCTGGCCGGACAAAGCGCGCGGCCGCGGCGGCAATCTTCAGCTTTTCGTCGCGGTGCTGTTGTTCTTTTTCGTGGAGTGTGGGGTCGCGCAGCGACGACGCATCGAGGGGCAGCGCTCCACCATGGGCACGTTGAATGCGGCCCATCTGGTGAAGCGACTCCAAATCTTTTCGAATGGTGATGAGAGACGTGGAAAAACGGCGAGCCAGATCTTTGACGACCACGCGACCGTCACGATTCGTCAATTCCAGAATTTTTCGTCGCCGCTCTTCAGCTAGCATCGTTTTTGGGCTGGTTTCGATTCCTTACTTTTTGTTACTATTTTAATTGATGTTGATAGCTTGTCATAAACCCAGCGCAGGAGCAAGCAGTTATGCATGAGCCGGTGATTCTTTGCGTGAGCGCCAATCCCGGAATGGACCGGCGCCTGCGCATCAAATCGGTCGTGGTGGGCGGCATCAACCGCGCCAGCAGCGCGGAAGGTTTTGCGGGAGGCAAAGCCGCGCATGTGGCCATGGCCGCTCACGCGTTGACGGCCAAAGCGGTCTGGATTGGATTTCTTGGCGGTGCGATTGGCGAGGAATGCGCCACGCAGATGGAATCGTTGGGCGTGCGGGTTGTTTCGGTACGTAGCTCGGCGCCCACCCGCGTGAACCTGGAAATCATCGACGATTGCGGCGAGATCACCGAAATTCTCGAGCCGGGTGGAGAGCCCGCCGCAGGCGAAGCCCACGAATTCTTGCTGAGATGCTACCAAGAAATTGAAAACGCCGGCCAAGGTGCGTTGCTCGTGATCTCCGGACGTTTGCCTTCCGGGGTTGCGCCCGATTTATATGCGTCGCTGATCGAAGCTGGGCGAGAGGGAGGGCTCCAAAGCTTCGTTGATACCAGTGGCGAAGCGCTGCGCGTCAGCGTTGAAGGGAAGCCGGGATTCGTGAAGACGAATTGCGGAGAGGCGGAAGAGCTGATCGGCAGACCTGTGCAAACCCAACAAGAAGCGGTTTCTGCGGCGCGGGAAATTATTCAACGCGGAGCGACCAGCGCCGCGATCACTTTAGGCAGTAAGGGTTTGATATGGGTCGAGAGCAAAGACGGGCCGGCATGGAAAGCGCAACCGCCGCGACTGAAGGTTATCTCGGCGGTTGGATCCGGGGACGCGACAATGGCCGGTTTTGCGCATGCCTCGACACAAGGAATTACGGGCGAAGAAGCCATTCGCCTCGCGGCGGCTTGCGGCGCCGCGAATTGTTCCGCCGTGGCCCCGGGCAGAATCGAACTCGCCACGGTGCGATCCCTGCTGCCGCGAATCGAAGTGCAGCGGATTTAGTTGCAACGAAATCGATCGAGGGTGAATCGGACGTAGTTCATGGCTCGGGTTCTACTTTCTGGAGGACAGTATTCCAGGAATCCATCGAACGGCATTATCGTGAAAGATGTGGTGGAGAACCGGCCCGGGCAGATTCAGTCCCTGAATTTGACGGCCTCTATACGACAACATCCGGCCCGTTGCCAAGAATTTCCAATCTCTCGCGTACGTTTCCTGCCAGTCCTTCATGGCATCCGCCGCCGTTTCATTGCTGAGGAATTCCAGATCCGTGCCGTACAAAACCCGGTCCTGATAGTTGATGAGGAAGTTCCGGACCTTCTCTCGAGGCTGAATCATCAGGTATTCCATTCGCGCGGCGGTGTCCACCGCGAAATTTGGATAGCGATCCAATCGTTTCGCGACTTCGTCCACATCAGTTTCCATGCTTCCCAGATGGGCGCCGACGACGCGAAGCGCGGGATTTTCAGCGAGCAAGTGATCACGGGCGTCCAGAATCGCTTCTTTGCGCGGATGATCGGGATGCAGATACATGTGCCATTCCGGATTTTCCTTGTAGTACTCATAATCGGGGTTGTCGGGATCGAGCGCTTTCCAAGACGAACTGGGTTCGGCGACATGCGCGATCATTGTTTTGTTTTCCGCTGCGATGGCCTGGTAAATGGGTTCAAAGACCGGATCGTCAGGCATAACGTAGCGGCCGCCCGGCGTCTTTAATTCCATTCCGATGTTCTTCCAGATTTTTACGGCGACAGCGCCGTTGGCAAATTGCCGGTGAAGCTGCGCGATGGTATTCGACGCAAAATCCTTCTGCTGAAATTCGAATGGGCTAAACGTTACGCACAGACTGGCGTGGTCTTCGCTGCCCTGCACGAAGCTTTGCGCGCGAGCCATTTCGGTGTTCAGGTCGCCGTAGATGCCCTGGCTGTCAGCCACCTCGATATCCAACACGTGTAACCGGAGGCGATTGAGCATGGCAGTAAAATCGGGATCGCTTCGGAATGCGTGAACGTGAGCATCAATTGGTTCCATTGCCGCAAACGCCCGAAGGTCAGTGCTCGCGTTCGGATCCTGGCCGAACGCGCCTGCCGCGAACGGCGAACTGAGGGCAGACAGGCGCTCTTGATATAGCAGCGCCGTGGTAAGCGCAACTGCGAAGGAGAGTAATACGACGCGCTTCCTATCGATTGGCATAATTTCGGTCAGCGCCTCGCTGTGCCCGAACGTGGGCGTGCTTTGCTCGTTTCGCTGCCGCGAGTCTCGGCGGCCTTATCCCGCACGTCCGCAAGGATGAGTTCCACACCCGCTTCACGCAGAGGCCGCAGATAGCGAGGAGCGGTCGAAGAATCCGTGACGAGGATGTCGAAGTCAGTCACAGGCCCGACGTAGGCGAATCCCTGATTGCCGAACTTGCTGTGATCCGCCAAGGCGATGCTCACCCGTGCCGACTTCAGGATCAGCTTCTTGATTTGTGCTTCGGCCTGGCTGGCCGTGGAAATTCCGTAGGCCGGATCGATCGCGCTGACGCCAAGTACTGCTTTATCCACGCGTATCTCGGACAGCGCGTGCTGAGCCCACACCCCGGAAAGATAAAAAATGTCCTTTTGAAGTTCGCCGCCGGTTGAAATTACGGTGACGTGCTGGCTGCGCTGCAGCTCTTCCACGATCGGCGGAGAGTTCGTAATCACTTTCAGCCGGTTGCGGTGGAGTAGCCTGCGCGCCAGTTCATAGACCGTCGTGCTTCCTTCCAGAAAAACGGTCTCGCCATCGAGGATCAGCCGTTCGGCTTCGCGAGCGATGGCCTGTTTTTCGGCGTGATTGCCGCGGCCTAAGGCTTCATACGAGGACTGGAGAGTTGCGCTAGATGACCGAGAGATGGCGCCGCCATGCGAACGGACCAGCACTCCCTCTTTTTCCAAGATAGCGAGATCGCGGCGAATCGTAGCCGCGGTCACGCCGAGCGTTTGTATGAGGTCCGCGGCCGTTACGGTTCGCTCCCGCGATAGAATCTCGCGAATGCGAAATCTGCGCTCCTCCGCCAAAAGACTCACTCTAAGGCTCCCCGGCAATCGCAGGTTGAAAGCAGCGGGATTGTGCCACAAGTTGCTTCAAAATGAAGTGAAAAAGTACAAATAGCGTCATTTTCGATAAAATAAGTTGACAACCGCCCAGAATAATACTATTTACCTGAGCGATTAGTTCGCTTTCCCTTAGGTAGAAGCTCCGTCAGTAGCCAGAAGTGCGCCGTGTGGCTTGGCGTTCCAAGTCAAAATCCGTTCGGGGGGGCATCCGTGAATCAATTCTGCCGCGCATACTCTTTGCCTCAGGAAAGCTACGATTCGGATCGTAAGCCGTTGGTCATCGGCGCCACAGCGCGCGGGATAGTGTTCGCGCTGCTTGCATCGCTTATTTTCTGTTGCACCAGCACAAGGGCGCAAAAAGACACGGGTAACATTGTCGGGAGGGTGCGCGATAGCGGAGGAGGAGTAGTTCCCGGGGCGAAAATCACGGTGCGCGATGTTGATCGCGGTACCACGTTCGAAACGACTACGAGCGAAACCGGGGACTACGTCGCAGGTCCACTGAAGGTGGGAAAGTACACGGTCACCGTCGAGAAAGCGAACTTCAAGACGGCTGTCGCAGGCCCGATCCAATTGGACGTGCAAGGCCGAGTCGAAGCGGACGTCAAACTCGAGGTCGGACAAATTTCGCAGAGGGTCGAAGTCACGGTGCAGAATCCGCTGCTTGAGACCGAGACCAGCAACCTAGGCCAAGTGATCGACAAGACGCGTATCGAATCGCTTCCGTTAAACGGCCGTAACTTCGCGCAACTCGCGCAGTTGGGTGTGGGCGTGGTGCCTAGCGAGCCAGGATCACGTGTCAGCGGAAGTTTTGGATTCAGCGTGGACGGCGCCCGATCTCTGCAAAACAATTTCCTGTTAGACGGAATTGATAACAATTCGAATTTGGGCGACGTGCTGAACGAATCTTCTTACGTTATTCAGCCTCCCATCGACGCCATCGAGGAATTCAAGGTTCAAACGAACGACTACAGCGCCGAGTTTGGACGCGGGAACGGCGCGATTCTGAACGCCGTAATTAAATCCGGCACTAACGACTTCCATGGAGACGTCTTCGAATATCTGCGAAACGACGCTTTCGACGCCTCGCCATATTTCATCGTGGGTTCGTCAAAGCCCGAGTATAAACAGAATCAATTCGGAGCCACGCTCGGCGGCCCCATTCGAAAGGACAAGACGTTCTTCTTTGGGGATTACGAAGGGTTCCGTCTGCGTAAGGGACTCCCGCAAACTGCCACTCTGCCCGATCAAAGCGAGGCGGGAGGAGATTTCTCCGAGCTTTTGACAAATACTCCGGCAATGGCTATCGACCCCAACTCGGGGAATCCGACTGGAGCGGTGGCTCTCGACTGTAGCGGCAACCAAACGTTCGTGGGTGAGCTTTTTAACGCTCGGCAAACAAAGGTGGTGCCGGTAACGCCTTCGAACCCTGGGGGCCTTTGCGGTGTGCCGATCGCGGTGAACGGCGCTGGAGCTCCGACCAATATATTTCCCAGCGGCTCAATCGATCCATTGGCCGCCCGGCTTTCCGCGTTTCTTCCCGCGCCCAATTCGAACAACGCGGCATTCAATTACATCGCGGTTCCGGTGCGCACCGAAACTCGCAACAACTTCGACGTTCGAATTGACCAAACTTTTTCAGGAAAGGATTCTCTTTTTGGCCGGTTCAGCTATGAGGACCAGCCCAGCTACATTCCGTCGCCATTCAATAATGTTCTCGATGGCGGCGGGTTCTTTGACGGTCACGAGGATTTTTCTTATCGCAGCGCGGCCATCAGCGAAACCCATATTTTGGATTCCAATCACGTCAACGAATTGAGATTCGGATACAACCGCATCAACGCGCATCGTTACCAGAACAACTTCGATCAAGATGTGAGTTCCCAACTTGATTTTCCGGGGGTCCCCTACGAACCTGGGACATTTAATGGCGGGCTTCCCACTCTCACATTCAGCGATGGATCTGCGCCCGAGCTAGGCAGCTCTGGATTTCTTCCCTCCATTGAAAAGCAGAACAGCTACGTGATTACCGACAACTTCACGTGGATAAAAGGACGCCACGCGCTGAAATTCGGCACCGAACTCCGCTTCGAGCAATTCACGATCTTCCAACCCTCACAATCCCGGGGAACCGCGGATTTTAGCTCAGGATTCACGGATAATCCGGCCGCGCCCGGCACAGGTGGAGACGGATTTGCCAGTTTCCTTCTGGGCATCTCGGACGGAGGTTCGATCGTCAATCTCCACAACGTGCAATACAGCCGCCAGATCTACGCCGGCTTCGTGCAAGATGACTTCAAGGCATCGTCACGTCTGACCCTGAATATGGGTTTGCGCTACGAACTCTACACCACCGTCAAAGCGGCCAATAACGAACAAGCCAACTTCGATTTTGGCTGCCAATGCCTGATCGTCCCCAAAGGCCAGACAGCGGTGCTTACACCAACTCTCGCCACGCAACTTGCAATCGAGCGCACCGGTACGCCGGGTTTGGTCTCGCCAACGTTGCACAACTTCGCCCCGCGCTTTGGCCTGGCGTATAAAATTAGCGATAAACTCGTCCTTCGGTCCTCCTACGGAATATTTTATGGCGGCCAGGAAAATGGTCCTTATTCCAACCCGAGCCCCGGTTTCAATCCGCCATTCTTCGTTACACAATCGTTCAACCAGCCGTGCTCGACCAACTCGGCTAATCCGAACCCCGGCCAGATCGACTGCTCAATTCCCGGGTTTAATTCCCTGCAAGAGGGCTTTCCCGCCAATTCGCTGACCGATCCGAATACTCCGCTGCTATTTTCGATTAGCCCGAAGATTCAAACCCCGTTCATGCAGCAATGGTTTGTGGGTTTCCAGTACGAGCTTCCCGCCAATACGGTTGCTGAGATCTCGTACGTCGGCTCGCATGGCTCGAACCTTTTCGGCCTCTTTAACGGCAACCAGGCTGTGCCTACTACTGATCCTAATAGCCCACTGGCCGGCCGCCGGCCCGACCCTAATATCGACGCAGGTATCGACACTCTGCGGTCGAATTTATTTTCAAATTACGATGGACTGCAACTTCGGCTTGAAAAGCGCTTTTCGAATGGCCTGCAGTTCGAGGCGGCTTATACGTATAGTCACGCACTCGACGACGCTTCGAACGCCAGCCTCGGTTCGCAGAATCAAGGGGATTTCCGGCTGCAAACGGATCCGGCCTTGGAATACGGGAATGCCGATTTCGACATTCGTCACCGATTTGTATTCAGCTACGTTTACAACTTGCCGTTTGGAAAAGACCGACGATTCGGCGGCGATTGGTCAGGAATCCGGAACCAAATCTTCGGAAATTGGCAAGTGACTGGAATCGTTTCGGCGCAAACAGGAAATTGGTTCACGGCTACCGACGATCTGGTGAACATCTCGAATTCCGATTGTGGCGGCGCGGTCTTCAACTGTGCGCGACCCAATGTCGTCGGAAATCCGAATGGCGCGCATTGTCTTCCCGGTACCTTGTTCAATACTTGCGCCTTCGTCGCCAACACAACTTTTGGCACATTCGGAGATGCGGGGCGAAACACCATCTTGGGGCCGGGCCTGCAAAACTGGGATGTTTCGTTTATTAAGCAATTTCCGGTCCGCGAGCAGATGCATTTTGAATTCCGCGCAGAGTTCTTCAACGTCTGGAACCATCCGAACCTGACGTTCGCGGACGAAACCACAACAAACGAAAACTTCTCAATCGAGCGCGGGGCATCGCAATTTGGATTTGCTACCGCCTCACACGATCCACGGCTGATTCAAGTCGCTTTGAAGTTCTATTTCTGAGCGGGGAATGTACGCGAGGTCGCAGTATCGGCCAGCCCGAGGGTACGCTGGATTGAAACACGCTGACGCGAGTCCAGAAGGGCAGGAATTGTGCTTCGAGATTCGCTCGGAGCCGAAGCGCTACCGCTGAACTCGTCCCGATCCGCCGTTTTTGAGCAATGCTTCGACTTCTTCCACGCTACAGCGGTGGAAATCACCGGAGATAGAGTGCTTGAGGCAGCTTGCGGCGACCGCGAACTCGAGAGCGTTTTGATGGCTGGAGAGCTTCTGGAAGCCGTAAATCAGGCCCGCAGCGAAGCTATCTCCCGTACCGACGCGGTCCACGATGTGGGTGATGTCGTAGGCGCGGCTAACGATGAATTTGTCTCGATCGTTCAGGCACGCTGACCACCCATTGCGAGAGGCGTTTAGGGATTCGCGCAGGGTGATGGCGATGGCTTTCAGATTCGGGAATTCGGAAAGGACTGCCGCAGTTAGTTTCTCGTATTGCGCGTGATTCAGTTTCCCGGATGTGACGTCCGCAGCCGACTTGATCCCCAGGGCCATCTGCACATCTTCTTCATTTGCGATGGCTACGTCCACGTGCTGGATGAGCTCACGCATCACGGCCGGGGCCGGCTTTCCCCATTTCCAGAGATTCTTACGGTAGTTCAAATCGCAAGAAACCGTGATCCCCTGCTCGCGAGCTTGGCGCGCGGATTCAAGCGCGAGTTCCGCGGCGGTCGCGCTGATCGCGGGAGTGATACCCGTGACATGAAACCAGGCAGCGCCGTCGAAGGCGGTGTTCCAGCGAATGTCTCCCAGCTTTGCCAAAGCGATCGCGCTGTATTCGCGATCATAAATAACTTTGGATGGACGTTGATTCGCGCCCATTTCGACGAAGTAAATTCCCAGACGGCCTTTGCCGCGCACGATCGCGGAAGTGTCCACACCGAAGCGGCGCATCTCCGCGATGACTGCATCGGCCAGCGCGTTCTTTTCGGGGAGAACGGTGACGAACGCCGCAGGCAAACCAAAGCCAGACAGTGCAACGGCGACGTTCGCTTCACCTCCTCCAAAAGTGGCCTCGAAGCGAGGGCTTTGCAGAAAGCGCTCGAAGCCTGGGGGCGCGAGGCGCAGCATGATTTCGCCGAACGTAATGGTAGTCTTCGTCATTTTGTGCGCGTGCCGCGAATTATACACCGGGCGTTTCGTTTCGAGCTGCGTGGCTGCACTGCTAACCGGAACCCGAGGCTGAGTTTATAAAGTTGTGAAGCAAAAGGTAAATCGTTATTCTAGGCGGGATTCAAACATCACAGCCCGAGAAAATTCCCACGCGGACGAATCCCGCGCTTCACAATCGGAAGGGTACGCGGTTCTGCTCGCGCGTGGTTGCGTCAGGCGAGAAGAAAGAATGGACAAGTGAAAATTACCCGGCTGAAGACCGCAGTGGTGGAAGGAAATTTTGATTGGACTTTCGTGCGTATCGAGACCGACGAATCCATAACCGGCCTCGGTGAGTGCTTTTTTGCGCCCGGTCTGACGTCGATTTTGCGGTCACTCGAACCTTTGCTCGTTGGCGAAGACCCGCGAGACATTCACCGGTTATTCCGAAAATTACAAATGGCGACCTCGGGCGCGGGTTCAGTTGCAGGCATTGTTTATAACGGAATCAGCGGGATCGAAGCGGCGCTTTGGGACGTGCTGGGGCAATCGCTCGGGGTGCCGATCTATCGGCTGTTGGGTGGAAAGTTTCGTGACAAAGTTCGAGTTTACGCCGATTGCCACGGCGGCGAAGCACTGGAAAGTTTAGACGAGGTATTGCGCTCGCGCGCCGCAAGCTGGGATACGAACGCCCGGGCGCATAAGGCGAAAGATTACTACGGCGAGGCTAGCGAAGAAGCTGCCTCTTCGCCAGAGGATTACCGGCGACAAGCTCTGAAGAAAAGAGCGGAAGGATTCACGGCGCTGAAGTTCGATCTGGATGTACCGGGCACCGAGGGATTGGATCCGCACAGTCGAGGGCTGACGAACCGTGGGATCGATCATATGGTCAAATTGATCGGCGCGGTCTACGAGGCGGTGGGAAAAGATACGGACATCGCGGTGGATTGCCACTGGCGGTACAACGCGAGCGACGTGATTAAGGTGGCGAAGGAACTGGAGCCATTTCGTCTGATGTGGCTGGAAGATCCGGTTCCGCCCAATAACGTGGCCGCGCTGAAGGAAGTAAGCTCCAAGGTGCGGGTACCGATTGCCACCGGCGAGAATCTTTTCCTGTTCGAGGGATTTGAGGAAATCATCGCGCAACACGCGTTAAGCGTGGTGACGCCAGACCTGCAGAAGGTTGGAGGCTTGGGCGTGGCGCAGAACATCGCCCAATTTGCCGATGTGCATACCATGCCGATCGCGCCGCACAATATCAGCAGCCCGGTGGGCACGCTGGTTTCGGCGCACTATTGCGCGGCGATTCCAAATTTCCTTGCTCTCGAGTTTCATGCGTCCGAAGTTCCTTTCTGGAACGATCTGGTGGAGGGCATGCCCAAGCCGATTATCCAGAATGGGTTCATTACCATTCCAGAGAAACCGGGCCTGGGAATCACACTCAATGAGGAAGTCGCGCGGCGTTACGCGCGGAAGAGTGAACCATTTTTTGAATAAGCGACCGTCCCCTTTAGGTCGGGCAGCTCATGAGGTTTATGCCAATCGCGAAAATTGAAGTGTTGGGAAAAATCGTGGCGTCGGGCCTGATCGCCGTGATCCGAGCGGAAAGCCATGATCAGGCCGAGCGCATCGCTGAAGCGTGTGCGCAGGGTGGCGTTGCGGCGCTGGAGATAACGTACACGGTGCCTGGCGCGACCAGCGTGATCGAACATCTCGCGAAGAAATTCTCCGCACACATTTTGCTGGGAGCAGGAACGGTTCTTGATCCGGAAACGGCGCGTATTGCCATACTTGGCGGAGCGCAATTTGTGGTGAGTCCCTCGGTGAACCCAAATACCGCTCGTCTCTGTAACCGGTATCAAGTTCCGTACCTGCCGGGAGCCGCAACGATTGGCGAAGTGGTTGAGGCGATGGAGTGTGGCGCGGACATCGTGAAAATTTTTCCGGGAGAGATTTTGGGGCCGGCATTCGTCAAGGCGGTGAAAGGCCCGCTTCCGCAGGCGTCGTTGATGCCGACTGGCGGAGTTACGCTCGACAATGTTGCGGAGTGGATCAAGGCGGGTTCGGTTGCGGTGGGGGTGGGGGGCAATCTGACGGCTGGAGCCAAGACGGGCGATTTCGCGACGATCACACGGCTCGCGCAACAGTTCGTGGAAAAAATCAAAGAGGCGCGCGCGTAATGAGCACGACGAAGCTCTGGAAAACCGACGATGAACTTTTCGCGATCGTGGAGCGCGAACTCTTTACGTGCGTGGTCGGCGATGTGATGGACAAGCTGGACCTTCAACACCAGTTCCTTCCGCCGCAAATTCAGGCGCTACGGCAGGATATGGTCGTAATCGGCCGGGCGATGCCGGTTCTGGCGGTGGATGTGTTCGCTGAGAGGATTTCCGGCAGCGCCAACAAGCTGATGGAGAAACCGTTTGGGATGATGCTCGAGGCGCTCGATGATCTGGGCACGAACGAGGTCTACGTTAGCACGGGAGCATCGCCGCGGAACGCGCTGTGGGGGGAATTGATGAGCACGCGAGCGCGCAAACTCGGGAGCCGCGGCGCGGTGTTGAACGGGTACGTGAGAGATACGAAGGCCATTTTGAACATGGGCTTCCCGACGTTCGGATTCGGGTCGTACGGACAGGATTCGGCGCCGCGGTACAAAGTCGTGGACTTCCGTATTCCAGTGGAGATTGGGGCGGTGCGCGTGCGCCCTGGGGATATTCTTTTCGGCGACATTGACGGCGTTCTGGTGGTTCCCACCGAAGCGGAAGCCGAGGTCTTCGCGAAGGCGCTGGAAAAGGCTCGAGGCGAAAAGCTGGTGAGGAAGGCGATCGAAGCAGGAACGAGCGCCGTGGAAGCGTTTGCGAAGTTCGGAATCATGTAGCGACCACAGGACACCCATCGTGGACCAACAGGGATTTCCGCAGTCGATGGAAGTGAGTGCGCAGATATGATCAGCATCGATCTCTCCGGCAAAACAATTCTGATCACAGGCGCATTGGGCGCGATCGCCGAACATATGGTCCGGAGACTGTCCGCGACGGGCGCGACGCTGGTGCTGAGCGACATCAAAGACGCCGGAGAAGCCAAACGGGTGCTGGACGATTGGAAGATTGAACCTTCGTCCTATCTTTATTTTGCCGCGGACATTACGGGTTCGAGCCAAATCGAGCGCGTGGTGAATGCCGCGTTCGAGAAATTCCCGGATATGGATACGGTTATCGGACATGCGGGAGGATGCGGGTTGCATCCCTTCACCAGCACTTCTGAAGCTGAGTTCGAGCGTATCTTCCGGTTCAATTTTTTCGCGCAAACCTACCTGGCGCGGGCGGTGCTGGGGCGCTGGGTGGAACGGAAAATTGCGGGGCATCTGATTTTCACGTCGTCCTATGTCGCGCGAATGCCGCACACGCAAATATCTGCGTATGCGGCAGCGAAGGCGGCGCTGGAGAACTTTGCGCGGAGCCTGGCTCTAGAATATGCGTTGACCGGCATTCGAGTGAACGTTGTTTCGCCCGGGAACGTGGCGGCGGGGAGTTCGCTGAAGGTTTTCGAGGAAGATTCCGCGTATCGGGAGTTCGTGTTGAGAGTGTCGCTGGGGAGAAGAAACAGCCCGGAATCGATTGCGGACGCGTTTGTGTTTCTTTGCTCGCCGCTGGCGAACGAGATCAACGGCCAAGTCTTCAGCCCGGACTACGGCGCCGGGATTGGGAATCGCTTGTGAAGATCGGACTTGGGCTGTACCGGCACATGCTCACGCGGGATTATTACGATTTCGCGCGCCAGGCGGGATGTACGCACGTCGTGGTGCATCTGGTTGATTACTTCAATCGAGGGCCTTCCAACCCACGGAACAACCAGCCTAGTGGATCGAAATATGAACCTTGGGGCGTTGCCGGCGATCCGAATGCCGTTTGGACGGCGCGGGAACTTAAGGCGCTCCGCAGCGAGATCGAAGACGCGGGGTTGGTCTTGGCGGCGGTTGAGAACATCGATCCCGCGCACTGGCACGATATTTTGCTGGACGGTCCGCAGCGTGCGCAACAAATCGAAAAAGTGAAGACGATTATCCGGCATCTTGGTGAAGCGGGCATCCCGGTATTGGGATACAACTTCAGTCTGGCAGGTGTGTGCGGCCGGGTGACTGCACCAGCTGGGCGCGGCAACGCGATCACATTGGGGATGGATGGTCCCGCGGAAGACGTGCCGATTCCAAATGGGATGATCTGGAACATGGTTTACGACCCCAACGCTCCGGCAGGCACTTTGGCCGCGATTTCGCATGAAGAACTTTGGCGACGTTTGCAAGGATTTCTGCATGATGTGATTCCGGTGGCGGAGCAGGCGGGAGTGAGGCTCGCCGCGCATCCGGATGATCCGCCCATGCCGACGATGCGCCAGCAGCCGCGATTGGTATATCAACCGCATATGTATCAGCGACTGATCGATCTCGCTCCCAGCCGGAGCAACGCGCTCGAACTGTGCGTGGGAACTTTGGCGGAAATGACGGAAGGAAACATTTACGACACGGTGGATCAGTACAGCAAGCAGGGCAAGGTTGCATACATTCACCTGCGGAACGTCGTGGGGAAGGTGCCGCACTATCGCGAGACCTTCATCGATGAAGGCGACGTGGACATGATTCGCATTCTGGCGATACTTCATCGCAATCATTTCGACGGCGTCCTGATCCCCGACCACACACCACAAATGACGTGCTCCGCGCCGTGGCACGCTGGAATGGCACACACGCTCGGCTACATGCTGGCGGCCAAGGCCGCCATCGAATCTTCGCATAGGGACGGAACGGTGGCGGAGCGGTCTATTCATGGCGTCGAGTAGTCTGAACGCAGCAGCCACTCCGTCGTATTCGCGCGCCCCGCTGATCATTGCAGCTACCGTCTCGACACTGGGTGGCCTGCTATTTGGGTACGACAATATCGTCATCAGCGGCGCGATCGGATACCTGAGCCAACTGTTTCGTCTGAATGCCGCAGGCGTGGGGTGGGCCGCAGCATGCGCGCTGGTGGGTTGTATTTTCGGCTGCGCCGCGGCGGGAACCGTTGCCGATTATCTTGGCAAGAAAAAGGGCCTCGCGCTCTGCGCCATCTGCTTCGCCGTTTCGTCCGTCGGCATGCTTTTCGCGGGCGATCTGCATCAATTTGTTCTGTGGCGCCTGATTGGTGGAGTGGGAATCGGCGCGGCGTCGGTCATCGCGCCGAACTACATCGCGGAGATTGCTCCCACGCGGGTTCGCGGCCGCTGCGTCACTCTCTACCAGCTTGGCATCGTGGTTGGAATTCTCGCCGCAGTATTCGTCAACATGCTTATCCAGCGCATGGGAGACGACGCCTGGAACATTTCGACGGGCTGGCGTTGGATGTTTTTCGCGGGCGTGGCACCGGCGCTCTTGTTTGGACTGATGATTCTGCCTGCCGTCGAAAGCCCTCGGTGGCTGATGAAAATGGGCCGACGGGAACAGGCCATCGCCGTGCTGGCAAAAATCAACGGCATTGAGGCCGCTTCGCGCGAGGCAGCAGAAATAGAAAAGTCGCTGGCGACGGAAGAGGGGCACATCTCGGAACTCTTCACCACCTTTCGGCGGCCGCTGTTGCTGGGCATCATGCTGGCGGGTTTGCAACAGATCAGCGGAATCACGCCGGTATTTTCCTTTCTGCCCGAAATTTTTCGAGCCGCTGGAACGGCGACCAGCGACGCATTCTTCCAATCCGTACTGGTGAGCCTCGTCAATCTTGGATTTACGCTGGCGGCCTTGTGGCTGGTGGACCGGGCTGGGCGAAAGACGCTGATTTTAGCCGGGACTTCCGTCCAATTTGTGTCCTTCGCGCTGGTCGGCTGGTTCTATCACGTGCATGGCAGCGGAGTGGCGGTGTTGATTCTTGTGATGAGCTTTGTGGCAGGACATGCGTTTGGAAATGGCGTTGCTTGCTGGGTCATCATTTCGGAAATCTATCCGACGAAGGTTCGCGGGCGAGGCATGTCCATCGCGACTACGGCTTTATGGCTGGTAGGCTACATGGGCAATCAACTGTTCCCGCTCATGCAGAAACATCTAGGATCGGATGGAACTTTCTGGTGTTTCAGCGGCGGCGCGTTGCTCACAGTGATTCTGGTCGGATGGCTGATTCCCGAAACCAAAGGCCGGTCGTTGGAGCAGATCACAAAATTGTGGACGGAAAAGAAACCGGCCACGGTCTAGAGCGAAGGCGCGTGCCAAAATTCGGAAGACCTCGGCTATTCCAAATTTCCTTATCTGTCTGAAAACCGCAGGATAGTTGTGGAATGGTAGGACTCTGCCGGTCTCAGCTCTGTCGTCGGAAAGGCCGGATGATTCGGAGAATCCGGGAAATGCTGAGTCTCCAGACAAAAGGCGGAACGAAAGTCGTACGTCTTGCCGGCTTTTCCGTTGGCGATGTAATCCATGTGGTTTCCACTGTAAAACTGAATGGCCGGCTCGGTGGTAAGAACCTCGAGCACTCTTCCGCTCCGCGGATCGTAGGCTTCGGCCGCGGACGTCAGTGCCTTGGGATCGCCCGATTTGGCAATCACCCAACTCTCGTCGTAGCCCTTTCCGAACTTTAGCTGCTGATCGTCCTGGTCAATTCGCGCACCGATCACGGCGGGCCGCAAAAAATCGAACGGGGTGCCTTTCACGTCGCGAAGCTCGCCGGTGGGGATCAATGTTTCGTCAACTGGAGTGAACTGATTCGCGTGGAGGGTTATCAGATGCTGGAGGATGTCCCCGTTGCCCTGCCCGGCCAAGTTGAAGTAGGCGTGATTCGTCAGATTCAAAACCGTGTCTTTGTCAGTGGTGGCGCGGTAGTCAATTTTCAATTCATTGCGATCGCTAGGGAGGGTATACGTAACCACGACAGATAGATTTCCCGGGAAACCTTCTTCCCCGTCCTTGCTAAGGTAGGTCAGTTCGAGCGACGCGCCTTCGGGATTGGAAACCTCTCTAGCATGCCACACGTGCTTGTTGAACCCGACGACCCCGCCATGCAGAGTATTCTGCCCGTCGTTCTTGGAGAGAGTGTAAGTGACGCCATCCAAGCTGAATTTTCCCTGGGCGATGCGGTTGGCGTAGCGTCCGATGGTGGCGCCAAAGTAGGCTTTGCCCGTAACGTATCCGTCGAGCGTGTCGTAACCGAGCACGACATCGTCGATTTTGCCCGTGCGATCGGGAACTTTGAGCCCGACGAGGGTGGCGCCGTAGTTTGTGATGCTCGCTTCCATGCCATGCTTGTTGGAAAGGACGTAGAGATCGACTGCCAGACCGTCATCCGTCTTGCCAAATGGTTTTTTCTCAATCAACAATTTCGCTCCTGCGGCGCAGACAAACAACATAAGGAGCATCAGGCAGGCCGATAGCATGACCGTGGCTGCCGAGCGTTTGGGTGTGAGTAACATTCAAGACTCCTTACAGGAACCGAAATTCCCCGCTGAAAACCGAATGCCAGCAGGGCCGAACTGCAAAATTTGCCCAGCTTCCACGGATTGAACCGCGCAGCTGCCTCGCGAACGATACCACACGTTCCAGTCATCGAAGGAGAGCCACAATTAACGTCGCAAGCGTATCGAAGCGGGTTATAAATTATGGCGGATAACGCATGTCGGAATGTGATTCGCGGATCAACTTCGGCATGTATTCTCGGGTTGGACAAGCGAAACGGACGAGACCCGAAGCATTTTCCGCTAACGGAGAAAGGACAATTCGCAACAATTCGCAGCGACCGTGGTCGAAACTAGCGCCGGCGGTTGCCTGGGTGGGCGTTCTGTTCTTGAATGTATGGGCCGTCGCTGCCTTGTATTTCGATTTTCCTTTTGAAAGGTTGAGGATTCCGAGCGCGATAGCGTATGCGGCGGTTGTGGCCAGCGCGATGTTTTTCGCGCGAGGAAGCGGCTGGCGGCTCGCGATCTGTTTTGGCGGATTCGCCTTGGTGTTGGCGTGGTGGCTCTCATTGAAGCCATCGAATGACCGGGCCTGGCAGGCTGACGTCGCGCAAACTCCCTGGGCAGAAGTAAATGGCGGCATTGTGACGATCCACAATTACCGCGATTGCGTGAGCCCCGCGGAATTTGGTGATACCTGCCGATGGGTCACGAAAACGGTGCGGCTCTCAGACCTTCGGGGCGTGGACGTGGCCCTCGTTCACTGGGGCTTGCCGATGATCGCGCACCTCATTGTGAGTTTTCATTTCGCGAACGACGACTACATCGCGGTGTCCGTGGAGATGAGAAAACAAATCGGGCAATCGTACTCCTCGATTCGAGGTTTTTTTCGCCAATACACGCTGATCTACATTTTCGCCGGCGAACGAGACTTGATTCGCTTACGCTCGAACTTCCGCCAGGGTGAAGAAGTCGATTTGTACCGGACCACGGCGGACGCGGATTATTCACGAAAACTGTTCTTGCAGTACGTGAGGCGGGCGAATCAGCTTCACGAGCAGCCGGAGTGGTACAACGCGCTAACGAGCAATTGCACGACAAACGTGTTTTCCGAGATGGAAGCGATTGGGCCGCTACCAGCGGGCATTTCGCGGATCGACCCGCGGGTGTTGCTGAGCGGAGAAGCGGACAAAATGCTTTACGACCACGGGCTGCTCGCGGGAAATCTGACTTTCGTGAAGCTGCGCGAGCAATCGCGGGTCAACCCGGCGGCGCGCGCGGCGGGGGATGCCCCCGATTTCTCGCGCCTGATTCGAGCAGGCAGATCTGGTTTCGAGCCCGCGTCTGGAGAGCCGACGACGCATTAGTAGGGCGAGTGCTTCGGTCGGTGTTCGGGCGAGAGCCACGGCTTGGACGGCAACACGGAAATCTCCCATCGAGCAATCCTAGCCGTCTTTACCCTTGCGTACACAACCCGAAGACTCTTGGAATACCTTCAAAACGAGATGTTAATTTTGAAAGTTACCCTTCGAGGACCTTCGTGACAGCGACACCGCCAAACAACGATTCGGACGCTGACAAACGCCGCAGCGCACGCATCCTGCATTCCGTGCCGATTATCGTGACGGGCACGGACGCGCTTGGACAACCCTTCAAGGAAACGACGACAACCGTAATGGTTAGCTGCACGGGGTGCAAATATCAATCCACGCATTACGTGCCCAAACATTCCGCGCTGACCGTCGAAATAAACCGGAGCCGATCGCCAAAGTTTCGAAGAATTCTCCAGGCTCGCGTGGTATGGGTACAGCGGCCGAGCAATTACCGCGACCACTTCCACATTGCAGTGGAATTCGACGTACCGGGGAACGTCTGGGACGTCGCATCGCCGCCAGAAAATTGGTTTCCGCATCCGGAAGATATCGAGCTGGAAATTCCCGTGACGGAGCCGATCGAACTGGATTCAATTCCTCGAAACCTGTCCGGCCCCCGCGCCTCCGCCCCGCATCCGAGCGCGTTTGCCGCGCCGGTCGAGAGACTGGACCGGCCGGATTCGAAGACGATGAAAGCGATCAGCCAGCCGCATGCGACCGCCGCCGCGACCCTTGTTGCCGAACTGCCGATGCCAGCAGGCATTCGAGAGAAATTGGCACTCGCGATACCGGGGAAAGATGTGGCGATCGCGAGACATCACCTTGAGGCGATGGTTCAAACGGTGGTAAGTGAAGCGCTCGCGAAGGAATTGGTGAATTTTCGCTCGCAGATTGAGGCTTGCATTCAAGAAGGCATAGCGGGCGCGGTAAAATCTTCATTGGAAGAAGAGGCGGGCCTGGCGATAGGGAAAATCGTAGAGCAGTCAAACGCCAGCGCTTCCGCGATCGCGGAGCAGGCTGAAAAAGCCGGGCGGGATCTCGCGCAAAAGTTCGACGAAACAATGAGGCTTGGCGCGGAGGCCGCTGCCGCTAAGGCGAGGGCCCCTCGCAAGAGCGTGAAACGAAGACCAAAGCCCGAATCACCGGAAGAAATCTAAGCACAGCGGTTAAACACCTCGCGCACAAGTTGACATGCAAAGCAGCATCCTCGGCACGGCATTCCGCCGCTGCACGTGTTTGGTCACATTTCCAAAATCGAGCGCGCAAGGCCCGTCGCGATAGCCGCGGAAACGTAGTAGGCTCTTTCGTGCGAGCATGAACGATTCGGACAAAAAGAAATTGCAAAATCTGCTCAAGCAGCGCCAATGGGCGCCTGCCCTCGAACAGTTGCGCGCTCTCGGAGCGCGAGAGGCCGCGGATTTTTTAATGACGCTCGCCTTCGAAGAACAGCGCGTGCTGTTTCAGCGAATGCCCGTGGAATTTGCAGCTTCGCTGATCGTTCATCTGCCCTACTACCACGCGTACGTCATGCTGCACGCGCGGCCGCCGCTAGAAATGCAAGAAATCGTGAACGCGATGGAGACTGGTGAAAGGGATCATTTTCTCGATGCGCTGCCGGAAGAGGCGTGGCAGTGCCTGATGGACGAGCTGGTCGCGGCCGGTTCCGGTGCGCCGTATTGCGCGGTTCCGGAATCGGCGACGGGCGCGGCAACGACACAGCCTGGTCCGGCGGCTTCAGCAAGCGAGCCGATCATCGAAGCACGGCAAATCGAAAAGAGTTACAGGCAACCCGATGGGCGGCAAATTCAGGTAATCGCGCCGGTGGACTTTTCGATCGAGCCCGACACGATCATTGCGTTGCTTGGGCCATCCGGATCGGGGAAGTCGACTCTGCTCCGCATGCTTTCGGGACTCTCCGCTCCTTCGGCCGGGGAAGTTCTGTGGCACGGCAAACCGATGAGGGAATGCAGTCCGAACGTAGCGATCGTTTTTCAGAGTTTTGCGCTCTTTCCGTGGCTCACGGTTCTCGATAACGTCGAAGCGCCATTGCTGGCGAAAGGCATGAATCATTTCGAGCGCCATCGACGCGCGCTAAAAGC
>Ga0302325_10006537_pt1 | contig 26155 bp, 20 predicted proteins | sample Palsa_T0_2_FD_201948 | JGI IMG/M metagenome (GOLD analysis project Ga0302325, IMG submission 201948) | Peat permafrost microbial communities from Stordalen Mire near Abisko, Sweden - Palsa_T0_2 | ecosystem: Environmental > Terrestrial > Soil > Palsa > Peat permafrost | place: Sweden: Abisko... | reverse complement strand
CAGCAGCCGTTCGGCGAAAGGCAACAAGTACATGCGCCGTGTGCTCAACCAGGCCGCTAATTCTGCTGCCCGGAGCAAAGGCACGCACTTTCAGGCAGTGTTCCGGCGGTTGCTGCCGCGCCTGGGTGTGACCCACACCCTATACCGGCAAGAAGACCACTCGGAGGCCTACGCCGCAGCGCCCGCCGCGCCAGCGACTTAGTTCAAACGCAGTTGTCGTCACTGATGTCGCCGTTCCTGGTTTTTCACCTCGCTCCGGAAGCGATGCCACTCTGCCTACTCGATACCGCCCTTCTCGAGCCACCAAGAACACCGCAGTGCCTTTGCTGATCATTTCCCCGATCCGGAACATACTGAGACTTGGATCGAGGCCCGCTCGGGCTGGCATGCCGACCCCGGAAACCACTGCCCGCGATCGAAAGCGCGGCACCACCACGCCGAACCAGCCTCTAAGTCCTTTGCTCAGACGACTCTGTGCGTAAGTGCAATGGCTGGGCATCTTTGCAGCGGAACCCATGCGCTAAAGTCTGGCAGCTCACGACTTTGCACCCAGAGTCCGGGGGGGAGGGTATCCGCTGAAGACGCGGGAAACGCCGGCCCTCAGGGGAGAGCTCGGCGCGATGACGTAGCATGGTTGGGAAAGTCCCACCGCGAGGTCACGCATGAGCGATATTCTCACCAGTCCCGAACTGACCGCAGAGCAGGCCAGCAGCCTCACCCGCGCAACCAACTACGGCACCTGGCGCTTCCAGAAAACCTGGAAGCCGCTCTACATCGCCGACGCCGAGGGTTGCTGGATCACGGATGGCGCAGGCAAGCGCTATCTCGACTTCAGCGCGCAGCTCATGTGCGTCAACTTGGGCCACAAGAATCCGCGCGTGGTCGAAGCCATCGCCGAGCAGGCGCGGGAGCTGTGCTATGTCGCGCCGGGTTATGCGACGGCCGCGCGCGCGAAGCTGAGCGCGAAGCTGCTCGAAGTCCTTCCTGCGGGCCTCGAAAAATTCTTCTTCGCCACCAGCGGCACCGAAGCCAACGAAGCTGCGTTCAAAATCGCCCGCATGTATACGGGCAAAACGAAGATTATCTCTCGCTATCGCTCGTATCACGGCTCGACGATGGGCTCGATTGCGGCCACGGGCGACCCGCGCCGCTGGGCCATGGAGCCTGCAGGCAAAGGCGCGGGCGTTGTCTTTGCTCCGGAAACGAATTGCTACGACTGTCCCATCAAGCACACGTATCCAGGCTGCAACATCGCCTGCGCCGACTACATCGAGCACATGATTCGCAACGAGAGCGATGTGGCGGCCATCATTCTCGAGCCGATAGTGGGCACCAATGGCGTGCTTATTCCTCCGCCTGAATACTTGCCCCGCCTGCGCGAAATCTGCGACCGCCATGGCGTGCTGATGATTGCCGACGAGGTGATGGCCGGATGGGGACGCACCGGCAAGTGGTTCGCGGTCGATCATTGGGGTGTAAAGCCTGACATCCTTGTGACCGCCAAGGGCATCACCTCGGCGTATGTGCCGCTCGGGTTGTGCGCGACGACGAAGAAGATCGCCGACTATTTTGAGGAGCATTATTTCTCGCACGGCCACACGTATGAGGCGCATCCAATCACGCTGGGACCGGCCGTGGCGACCATTGAGGAGATGCAGCGGCTGAAGCTGGTAGAGCGTGCTGCCGAACTGGAGCCTTACGTCCGCGAAAAGCTCGAAGCCCTGAAAGAGAGGCATCCATCGATCGGCGATGTGCGCGGTCTCGGTCTCTTCTTCGCTGTCGAGCTCGTCAAGAATCGCACGACCAAGGAGCCATTCAATACCATGCGCGACAAGGTCGAGGGCAAGGCGCTGGTGGTCGATCAGATTGCGGCGAAGATGATGGCGGACGGCGTGGCGCAGCAGGCGTGGGTGAGCCATTTCGTCATCGCGCCGCCGTTGATCGTGACGAAGGAAGAGCTTGACTTCGGCATCGCTGCACTGGACAAGCATCTGGCGATTGCGGACGCGCTGGCGGAGTAGGACCGGGAACTGCTTCTCTGTCTCACTGTATTTCTGTTTCTCTGACACCTGACCACTGGCGTTAGTCGAATACGACCGTCTTGTTGCTATAGCAGAGGATGCGCCGGTTCAAGTGCCAGCGGACCGCGCGTGAAAGAACGAGCTGTTCGAGATCGCGGCCGCGCGCTACGAGATCATCCACCTGGTCGCGATGCGAGATCCGTGCCACGTCCTGCTCGATGATTGGGCCGTCATCGAGAATCTCGGTCACGTAGTGGCTCGTTGCTCCGATGAGCTTGACGCCGCGTGCATGGGCTGCGTGATACGGCCGCGCACCCGTGAAGGCCGGCAGGAACGAGTGATGCACGTTGATGATTGCCGCAGGAAAACGTGCGACAAAAGCCGGCGAAAGAATCTGCATGTAGCGCGCCAGCACGACCAGATCGACGGAGTAGCGATCGAGCAGCCGCAGCTGATGCGCCTCAGCTTCGGCGCGCGAAGCGGTCGTTGACCGGGATATATTCAAACGGGATGTTATAAAACGTCGCCAGATTCTCGACCGCCCTGTGATTCGAGACGATGACTGGAATCTCGCAGTCCAGTTCATCCGTGCGCCAGCGGTGCAACAGGTCAGCCATGCAATGCAGGTACTGCGAGCAAAACAGCGCAATACGCGGGCGCTTGGAAGTCGCGCTCAGTTTCCAGCGCATGTCGAGGTCTGCGGCCAGTGGAGCGAATGCTCGTTCGAATGCCGCGAGATCGAATTCGGAATTGCCGGTGCCGTTGAGACTCCATTCGACGCGCATGAAGAACAAACCGAGATCGTGGTCCTGGTGCTGGTCGGCGTGCAGAATATTCGCACCGTGCTCGTAGAGCAGCCCGGCAACGCGGGCCACCAGCCCTTTGCGGTCGGGGCAATCGATGAGAAGAACGGCGGAATCTTTCATGTTCTTTTCAGATTAAGCGATCATGTTACGCCCTTCGGTGCGCGACTTTCTGAGGCTCGTGCGCCCCCGAAATCGGCGATCAAAGAGTTGGAGCGCTGGTTTGTCTGGCTGCGCGTGCTGGGGCGTTCAGTTGCTGCCGGAGGCTGTTGGCGAGGTCGGCCACCAGGCGTAGTTTGTCGGCGATCCCGCTGGACATTTCGCCTGCGGAGAGCGCCAATTGGGAATGCAGCAGCAATCCGGCGACGGTCGTCTTCACTTGAGCTTCAATGGCCACGGCTGCGGCCTTGTGAGCCAGCGCCTGCTCGCGCTCGCGGCGATGAAGGGCTGCACGGATCTCCCGAATGAGTCTAGCTGCGCCCGAGAGAGCGAAGTTGATCTGCAGCGGAATAGCCAGTCCCGCGTGCTCCCAGATCGACTCTGCTGCGGCGGGATCGCACTGGGCCAGCGACTCATCCAGGATGATCACGCGGAACTCTTGTTTGCGCAAGGCCGTCAGAGCGGTCTTGCGCCCTTCTGCAACTTCGACGGTAACACCAAGCTGGTCTGCCACAACCGCTGCACAGTTGCGCGCTCCTTCGATTCCCGTAACGATCAAAATGCTCATTTGTTGCTCCTTGTTGGCGTCTAAGACCGCAGTTCGCTTCGGGTGGTTAATCGTGGCGACGGCAACGAAAATCGCGCCGAAGAGCCATTTTTTCGCGGGAAGAGCCGCTCGGCCGAGTGAACTACGCCGGCACTGGGTCTGAGATGCCGTACTCTTTCAGCTTGCGGTATAGAGTGGTTTTGCCAATTCCCAGCAGTTTTGCCGCCTTCAGTTTGTCTCCATCCAGCAAGCGAATGGCATCGAGAATTGCCTGGCGTTCGAGCTCGGCAATGGGTTTAACCTGGACCGTGGCGCAGGGCTCTACCGCTTTTCCGGGCGCCATCGTTGCGCGCTGTGCAGCGAGCCCTTCCTGCCTCAATTCCGTGGGAAGATCGCCGAGCGCGACGACTCCGCACGTTGAGAAGGCACAACCGTGCTCCAAGGCATTCTCAAGCTCGCGCACGTTTCCGGGCCATTCATGCTGCATCATCGTGCGGAGAACGTCGTCGCTCAGCGTAAACTTCTTCCCATTCTGGCGGCTGATGCGTTCGAGGAAATGAGCAGTGAGAGGCAGGATGTCTTCGCGGCGCGTGCGCAAGGCGGGTAACCGGAGATTGACGAAATTGAGCCGGTAAAAGAGATCTTTGCGGAAGGTTCCGTTTTCAATCATGGCTGCCAAGTCACGGTTAGTGGCGGCCAGGATACGCGCCTTAATTGGTACGGTATGATTTGCCCCGACGGGCCGCACTTCCTTTTCCTGCAGAGCGCGAAGAAGCTTGGCCTGCAGATCGAGTGGAAGCTCCCCAATTTCGTCGAGGAAGACGGTTCCGGTCTCCGCCGAGACCAGAAGGCCATCCTTGGAGCGATTTGCGCCCGTAAAGGCGCCTTTGATTTGTCCGAAGAGTTCGCTCTCGATCAGTGTCGGCACGAGAGAGCCGCAATCGACTGGTAGGAATGGCTTCTCGGAGTTTGGCCCGCTGTTATGAATGGTTCGGGCGACCAATTCCTTGCCCGTCCCACTCTCGCCCAGGATCAGGACAGGATGAGTGCTTTCGGCAACCTTGGAGAGAATGCGGTAGAGCTTCTCCATGGCTACCGAATGGCCGATCATGGAGCCGAATCCCGAGGTCTGGCGCAATCCCTCGCGTAAGGTCCGAGCACCAGCGAACGAAGAAAAAGTCGCAGCGGCGCGTTCGAGGACAGTCGAAAGTTCGTCCACCGCGAATGGTTTCACCAAATAGTCCGATGCTCCGAGACGCATCGCGTCAATAACGGAATTCAAGGTCGCTGAAGTCGTCATTCCGATGATGACCACTTGAGGGCAGAGTATGCGGATCTCGGAGACGAGCTCCAGGCACTCCGCATCGCCTGGAGGCACGTTTAAGAGAAGAATGTCGACGAGGTGCCGGCAGGCAAGGGTCCGCGCCGCCTGCCGGTCGCTGGTGCTTTCGGCGGCATAGCCGAGAGTCCTCGCAACCTCTTCGCACGCGCTGCGGATGGTTGTATTGTCATCGACGACAAGTACACGTACCTTCAACGAGGGTTCGATCAATTTGGGTCTAGGATCATCCACTAGTCTTGAATAAATTACTGTTTGAAACATATTATGTGCCCTTCTGGTCGTTGGTATGTGGGATTGATCACCGATGATCGATGCTGCTTCGAAGGCGGCTTTTATCACACGCGGACGGGTAGTTCAATCTGGAAACATGCTCCGAGCGGGTCCCGGTTAGCCGCGCGAATTTGTCCACCCGCAGATTCGACGATTGATCGGGTAATCGAAAGGCCCAGTCCTCGATGCTCGGTTTGCCAACTCTCACCTGCACATCCGGTCTTTGACCGCGTCGTATAGCCAATCTCGAAGATCTTTTCCAGAGCTTTGGGCGGAATTCCCAACCCGTTGTCCTCGAAGTTCAAAATGAGCCTTTGTCCTTCTCCCGCTGCGGCTGGGCACTCTCTAAGAATGAGTTGAATTCTTCCGCCATCGGGCATTGCATCGGCGGCATTCTTTGCGAGGTTGACGAGTACCCGAGTCAGGTCTTCGCTGCTGAGACGAACCGGGAGGGCGCCGCCGACGGCGTTCACGGTGACAGTGATGGCGGGTCCCGCTAGCGCAGCGAGCAGGTTCCGATTCGTTTGGAGTTCCCACGCCAAATCGCCGATGAGTTTGGGCGGCATCTCGTCCCAGTATTTCGTCGTCTTCGGCTTGTTGGCCGCGATCTCCGGCAAGCTCAGCAACGGGTTAAATTGCGTGGTAATGCGGCTAGGCGCAATGCTGGATTTCTCAGGTCCTCCCAAGCTCATCAGGCGGTCAACGAGCCGACGGCTGGCCGCAGCAACCAGTTGCAATTCAGCGCCATAGTGTCGATGGGTCGCTGCGAGAACGCCCGGCTCCTCCAATAGATCGCAATAGAGGCCGAGCGCAGCCACCATGTTACGGGCTTCGTGCGCTACTTCCGCCAAATTCGCTCCTGCGATGGGTTGCAGGTTCATAGCTTGCAAGGGCGCTTTTTCACCTATCGGCGTACGTGCCCCGAATGTCGGTTGTTTTGTGTCTTCCATTTCAGAATTCATCCTTTCTTGCCATTCGTCTGCGCCAGTATTCCTGCCTTCGAATTCGTTCAGTCTTCCCAATTCCGCTCTGGCGAATATCCAGCGAATTCTGTTCTCTTCTAATACACGCTGAGTGCCAAAGTAGGACAAACTTCTAAGTAATTGAAGAAACGTGGATTAGATCCCAAGTCTGAAGACTTGAGAGCCTCATCTCTGGCGCGGGCCGGTATCAAATCGGGAAGCGTCGCGTCGCTTCGTCGAGCCAGATCTTTAGTTTCAATAACTTATTGGCGTTCCCATTTCCGTACGCTATTTCCGAGCATTTCCAGAAAGGAACGAATCTGGATCGGTCGACAAGGCAGCACGATTCCCGCATCCCGTACAATCCCCCTATGCCTGCGTCAGGTCCTATTAACTTCTTTCGTCCCGGCGGCCGGACGCCCAGCCAGCTCCGCTCCCTCACTCTTACGCCAGGCTTTGTGCAGACTGCGGAAGGTTCGGTCCTGGTCGCGCTCGGCAACACCCGTGTACTGACCAATGCGACCATCGAGCCGGGAGTTCCGGGCTGGCTGCGCAACTCTGGCCGCGGCTGGGTCACAGCGGAGTACGCGATGCTGCCCCGTTCCACGGTGAGCCGAACTCCGCGCGAGAGTGAGCGGGGCAAAATCGGCGGCCGGACCCATGAGATTCAACGGCTGATTGGCCGCAGCTTGCGGTCGGTGGTCGACATGCAGCTTCTAGGCGAGCGAACCGTGATTTTGGATTGCGATGTGATCCAGGCGGACGGAGGCACGCGGACCGCGGCAATCACGGGCGCGGCGGTGGCTCTGGCAATCGCGCTCAATGCGCTCGTCACGGCCGGAGCGCTGAAGCAATCGCCGATGAAGCAGCTGATTGCCGCGACGTCGGTGGGGATTGTGGAGGGTACAGCGCTGCTCGATCTTTGCTATGAAGAAGACTCGCAGGCCGCAGTGGATATGAATGTGGTCATGACGGCCGATGGGGGTCTTGTAGAGACCCAAGCGACCGCAGAGAAAGGCAGCTTTTCGCGCAGTGAGCTGAATGGCCTGATCGACCTGGCGGAGGATGGATTGAAGGATATTTTCGCCGCGCAGCGGGCAGTGCTGGGGGTGTGAGGGACGTTCCTCTGCCGATATTCCGATCGCGAAAGGCTCTTCATGCCCGCCGTGCCACGTCGATCGACCAGGTGCAATCTCTCTCTGCGCGGAATAGGCGCACAGGTCCTGCAAATTGCGACGCTTCAATCCGCAGCAGCAATGGGCAATTCGATGCTGCTGGCCGCAGCGGTTGAGTGGTAAACGCGCTGCGTAGCTTTTTTGTAGTCCTCCGGCTTGGCCCAGAAAATGTTTGGAACAAAGGTCTGCGGGTTGCGGTCGTAGAGCGGGAACCAGCTCGATTGGATCTGCACCATGATGCGGTGGCCGGGGAGAAAAACGTGGTTCGTGGGTGGCAGAGCGAAGCGGTACGGAAGTGGCTTGCCCGGCTCGATTGCTTTGGGCGCGGAAAAGCTTTCGCGATAGCGGCCGCGGAAGATGTCCATCGCGATGGCGAGTTGATAGCCACCCAACTCCGGATGGTCCGCAACTTGATCCGGATAGACGTCGATTAGCTTGACGACCCAGTCGGAGTCCGTTCCGCTGGTCGACGCGATGAGATTCGCAATTGGCTGGCCAGTGATATGAAGAGGCTCGGTCAGAATGTCCGACGTGTAGCTGAGCACGTCGGTGCGGCCTGAGGCTTCGCGCTGATCGTCGACGAGCCACTCGGGCCAGTTGAGGGGCGGATCGTAGCCGATAGGCTGGCTGGGACGGGCGCGGTAAGGAACGGGGTGCGATGGGTCGGAGACATATTCGTCATAGGATTCGGGCTTGAGAGACTTGGCTGGCACCGATGGAGTTGCCGCTCCTGAATCGTCCGCTGCCGTGGGCGCGGTGAACCCAAGCTTGAATCCCGGTTCAAGATAGAGAGGCTTGGCGGCTGGCGCGACCGGCCATGCTTGCAGATTCTGCCAGCGGTTATTTCCGGTTTCATAGACGGTAACCGGCGCTATGTTGTCTGCCGGGGCATCGTCTTTGAGGTAGTGATCGAGAAAGGGGCGCAGAACGTTTTGGCGAAACCACGTGCCGGTGTCGGAGCCAAAACGGATTGCTCCGAGAGACGCGGCGCCCTCGATTTCCTGGCCATGGTGCCACGGGCCGAGCACCAGGAACACCTTGTCGTTGTTGGTGTCGAGAGGCTTGATGGCCTTGTAGACAGCCGGCGCGCCGTAGATGTCTTCCTGGTCCCATAGGCTGTGGACGAGCATGGTGGGTACCTTGATGCCTTCTCGTTTGAAGTCGTCGGCCAGCACTTTGTCGACGGCCTGATCGCTCCAGAACGAATCGTAGGCCGGGTGATCGAGGATCTTCTTCCAGAAGCCCATCTGTTCGAGACCGTGCTCGCGGCCCAACTCGCCTGCCGAACTCGCGCTCATGTATTCGTCGTAGTCGTCGAAGTGCGCGGTCCACCATTTGGCGTTGGGATTGTTGTCGCGCGTGCCTTCCTGCTCGTAGATATACGGCATATTCTGTTCGCGGAAAGCGCCGTTGTGGAACCAGTCATCGCCCATCCAGCCATCGACCATAGGATTCATGGGTACGGCGACCTTGAGCGCGGGATGGGGATTCACGAGCGCCATCAGCGGCAGGAATCCGTCGTAGGAGATGCCGAGAATTCCCACCTTGCCGTTGGTCTCAGGGATGTTTTTCACGAGCCAGTCGATGGTGTCCCAGGTGTCGGTCGCCTCGTCAACGGGCGTGGGATTCAGCGAGCCGTGGATCGGGCGATTCATTACATAGTCACCCTCGGAGCCGTATTTGCCGCGAATGTCCTCGACGACGCGAATGTAGCCGCCTTCGACGATCACGTCGGTGGCGTTGTCGTACCCGTAAAGAGTCGGCCCGAGGTGCGCGCTGGGAATGTGCGTAGTAAGCTGGTCGGCGCTGTAGGGCGTGCGCGTGAGCAGGATCGGCGCGTGCTGTGCGCCTTTGGGCACCAGGATCACCGTGTGCAACCGGACGCCGTCGCGCATCGGGATCATGGCTTCGCGGCGCGTGTAGTCGAAGGTCGCCGTTGCGGGCTTCAGTTCCTGCGGCGTTTCGCCGGGGAAATTGGGATAGAGCGGCTTCGATCGTTCGGTCTGCGCAACTGAGGCGAGAGACGATCCGGCGAAGGCAAGGACGGCGACAGCGGCGCGAAGGCTGTGCATGGTCATGGGACCTTTCGAAGACGGCGGTGTGGATGCATTTGCAGAGTACCGCGCCAGAGCGCGCTGGACCAAGCGATCGTGAAACAGAGTGGCTGAACTAGAGCCGCGTGTAAACATTCACGCATCTTTTGGCGTGGTGGGCGAATCACAACCAGCGACGGGCCGCGTGCATGCAATGGGAAACTTGTGCGCCACCGTGAGAAGCCTCACGAAAGAACGGAGACCGGAGCCAATGTCCCAAGATGCAAGTCTGCGCGAACACCTGATCACCCTGCTGACCGGCGGCAACGCCCATGCGACGTTCGATGCGGCAGTGAAAAACTTCCCTGCGGAGTTGCGAGGCAAGCGGCCCAAAGGCGCAGAGCATTCCCCGTGGCAGCTTTTGGAGCATTTGCGCATTGCGCAGTGGGACATTCTTGAGTTCTCGCGCGATGCGAAGCACAAATCACCAGAGTGGCCGGAGGAGTATTGGCCGAAGAGCCCCGCGCCGCCGGACGATAAGGCGTGGGACAAGAGCGTGCGGGCGTTTCGCAAAGATCTGAAGGCGCTGAGCGAGCTCGTTTCCGATGAGAAGACTGACCTGTTCGCGAAGATCCCGCACGGAGATGGGCAGACCATTTTGCGCGAGGCCCTGCTGACGGCGGATCACAACGCGTATCACATCGGGCAGTTGGTGCTGGCGCGGAAACTGCTGGGGGCGTGGAAGTAAGAACAGGGAAACAGAGAGACAGAGGAAGCAGAGAAGCAGGACTGAGGACTCTGGACCAGGGAACTGAATCGGGCGTCACGCCAGTTTCTCTGTTTCGCTGTTTTCTGTTTCTCAGTCTCAGCCTAACGCTGCCGCCAGCAGCAGCGTTCCCGCCAGGCCCACGACGGATAGCACAGTCTCGAGTACGGTCCAGGTGGCGAAGGTCTGCTTCATCTCCAGATTGAAGAAGGATTGAATCATCCAAAAGCCGGGATCGTTGACCTGCGAGAAGACGAGCGAGCCGGTCCCCGTGGCAAGCACCAGCAATTCAGGGCGCACGCCAAGATGGCTGACCATGGGCGCGAGCACTCCAGAGGCGACCGCCATAGCGACGGTGGCAGAGCCCATGGAAACGCGCACCACCGCCGCGAGCAGCCATGCCAGGATGAGCGGCGGCATGTGCGCCTGCACCGCTAGCGAGACGGTGGCTTGTGCGGCGCCAGAGTCGCGCAGAATGCCGCTCAATCCGCCTGCCGCGGCAAGAATCATAAGCACGTTGGCAATGGGTTCGAAGGATTCTGAAGTGAGCTTACGCAGCAACTCGCTGCCATGATGGCGGCCCGTCTGGATGCGAGGGCCGAGCGAGACCAGTGCCGCGAGCACGGCGATGAGGAGTGCCACATCGGCGCTACCGATGAAGCGGAGACACTTGTTGGCGACACCGCCGGGAGTCGCGAGCGAATCGGCCCAGCTGGCGAGAAAGATGAGTGCGATTGGGAGCAGAATGGCGCACGCAGCGCGGATGGGACCGGCGGGTTTGGGCAATAGCTCCGCAGATGCTTCGGTGGATGCGGACTTCCTCGGCTGCGCGGAATCGGCCGCATTCCCCCCATCGGACGTCTCGAACAGCGTCGGCACTTCCGAGTTCTTGTAAGCCGCGACGCGCTTTTTCCAGAAGAATCGCGCCAACACCCATTCGAGTACCGGTCCCGCCATGATGCCCGCCGGAATGCCAACCATCACACCCCAGACGATGGTGCGGCCGAGATCTGCGTGATACTGCGTGGCGGCAAGCATCGCCGCCGGATGCGGCGGAATCGTCCCATGCACAATAGAGAGTCCGGCCAGCATGGGCAGGCCAACAAGAATCGGAGGTCGACCACTGCGCCGCGCCGCGGCGGCGATGATGGGCATCATCAGCACCAGACCCACCTCGAAGAACACGGGCATCCCGACCAGGATTCCCAAGCCAAGGAGAGCCCACGGCAAACCCTTTTCCCCGCAACTCTCGACAAGCGTATTGCCCAACGAGGCTGCACCGCCGGAGCTGGCGAGCAGGCGGCCGAGAATCGCGCCAAGGCCGAGCACCAGGGCGATGTGTCCCATCAGGCCACCTACCCCGGCCGTGAAAGAGAGCGGAATTTGCGTCAGCGGCATGCCAGCGGCGATGCCGAGTGCGAAGGCCGCCACGGCAAGCGCAAGGGCCGGGTGCAGGCGAACCCGGGCAATCAAGACGAGCAGCAGCAGGACGGTTCCCGCGGCGCAGGCGAGCAGGAACCAGCTGGAAGGGACGGCAAGCGCGACGGGATGCACGGACGGATTATTCCATACGCGACGGCGACCCTGGATCTGCCGATGTGTTCGAGCGCACACTTTGAACATTTGCGCGTCTGCTACCATAAAGACGATCACAATCCCCGCAACCTCACGGTGGATGCACCGGCCAGAGCGCCTGATTAACCGGAAACGGATTTGGCGGCGGGGTTCACGACAGGGATTTAGAAAACGAGATTCAGGGCAAAGGAGAGTTGATATGCCTCTAGTTTCCATGCGGCAGCTTCTCGACGAGGCCGCCAAGGGCGGATACGGCGTCGGCGCGTTCAACGTCAACGATATGGAACAGATTCAGGCCATCATGATCGCGGCGACCGAGACCAAATCGCCCGTGATCGTGCAGGCCAGCCGCGGAGCGCGCAAGTTTGCCGAGGATCTTTATTTATTCCGGCTGATCCAGGCGGCCGCTGAATTGAATCCGGGGATTCCGATTGCAATGCACCAGGATCACGGCAACAGCTTTGAGACCTGCAAGAGCGCCATCGAACTGGGCTACACCTCGGTGATGATGGATGGCTCTCTCAAGGAAGACGGGAAGACGCCGTCGACCTTTGAAGAGAATGTTGAAGTCACGCGTAAGGTTGTGGAATATGCGCATCCACGCGGCGTCACGGTCGAGGGGGAGATCGGCGTGCTGGGCGGTATTGAAGACGGCCACGGTGCGGGCGGATCAGGCCTGGAGCATGTGACCGACCCCGACCAGGCAGTGGAATTTGCCGAGCGCACCGGCGTAGACGCGCTGGCGATTGCCATTGGCACCAGTCACGGCGCCTACAAGTTCAACAAGAAGCCGGATGGCTCGGTGCTGAAGATGGATCTGCTGATTCAGATTCACAAGCGCCTGCCGCACACGCATCTGGTAATGCACGGCAGCTCGTCCGTGCCCAAGGATTTGCAGGACATCATCAACAAGTACGGCGGCAAGCTGAAGGAAACCTGGGGCGTGCCGGTAGAAGAGATCCAGCTCGGCATCAAGAATGGCGTGCGGAAGATCAACGTCGACACCGACAATCGGCTGGCCATCACGGGCGCCATCCGCAAGGTGTTCGCGGAAACTCCGGATAAGTTCGATCCACGCGACTACATGAAGCCGGCGCGCGAGGCGATGGCGAAGGTCGTTGCGCAGCGCATGACGCAGTTCGGTCAGGCCGGTCATGCCGGGGACTACACGCAAATTCCGATTACCGAGATGGCGAAGGGCTATGCGAGCGGAAAGCTCGACACGCGGCCATCGTTGGTGGGCGCGAAGTAGGCTGGGTTTCGAGTCGTCAATAATACAAAAGGCCGTTCCGCGATTTCGGAACGGCCTTTTTGTTTGCATCGATCGGGGGAGGGCGAATCGACGGGTCTCCGACTCAGTGATGGGAGCCGCCGCCGCCACCACCGCTGGCGCCGGACGAACCGGAGCCGCCGCCGGAACTCGCGGAACTTGAACCACCCCCACCTCCACCTCCATGCGAAGCACCACCGCTGGAAACACCTCCGCCGCCATGGAACGAACCACCGCTTGCGCCTCCGTGATAGCCGCCGCTACCGCTGTAGCCGCTATGAAAGCCGGCACCGCCGTTGAATGCGCCAGAGTGAGACTGCAGATCGCCGCTGTGATTCGAGATGGGCGCAAAGCCAGTGACAGTTCTGCCTCCCTGGATCGAATGGCTCTGCTGCATCATGAAGCTTTGCGATTTGTGATCGAACGTGATGGGGATACCAGCCGGCCTGAGCGGCTCGCCCTTGGCAGCGATGGTATCCCTGATCTGGTGACCTTCCATGTGCGGTTCGGCGGCGTGCGGAAGGGGAGTCGGGACGGCGGTTCGAAACTCGCGCGGCGGCTCTTTGAGCAGCTCAAGCGGGTGAGTTGACGTCAGCTCAATTCTCTCGATTGTGTGCGTATCTTTGTTCACGGCAAAAACAGCGGCCATGCGATTCACAGGAGGCCGGTCTTTCACGTCGTGCGGATGAATCGGGACGAAGGCGACCGTATACCCGCTCTTGACCCAATGCACAGGCGGATGGTGGTGCCGCCGGCCCACGACCCAGACGTAGTGATGTCGGCGATAAAGCCAGCTTCCGGAATGGCAGACGGCCCAATCCCAGGGATTGGTGTGGAATTGAGCGGGAAGTAAGCCTCCCCGCGTGCTGCCCGGAATCACGCTGCGCCCCAGCTGATAGCGGACCTCGGACGGAATGCAAGGAAAACCGTCTTCCAATGCTGAAGATTGGGACGGCACTCCAGAGACTGCAGGACGCCCAATGATCTTGATGTCGCGGCCAGCCGGCTGAGTCTGCGCGGGAGAAGTCGCGGAGCCGGATTGTGCAGCTAACTCGCTCTTTTCCGGCGAGGACGCGAGGCGCGAGGATACGGCTGGTTCTTCCGGCTGTGCGTTTGGCTCCCAACACGTACCATACGGCGCGCAATCAAAGAAACTGCCTTTGCCCTGCAGGTCGGCCAAGCCGGGGATAGGAGTGCTGAGCCCCGAAGCCTGCAACATCTCGGATGCCGCGGCCGTACGAGAGGAGAAGCGCGTTGCGACCCACTGATCCCAGGAAGTGAAATCGGGGAGATGAACCGGACCTGCATCCATAATGCGCTGGCCATCTTTGAAGTAGAGTGTCTGGCCGGGAGTCAACTGGTGCGGCTGGCCCGTCCAACGGAGACCGAACATGCTGGAATCGAGCGCTCCAATCGCAATTCCATCCAGATAACTGCTGAGCCGGAAGTTCGCGATCTCGGGATATTTCGTCGAGAGGTTATCGGTGGGCGTGCGCAGCAGAAATGTCTCACCGGAGATGTAAGGGCGCACATGGAGCGTCACCGTACCGGACAACAACGCAAGCTCGGTGTGAGGAACGCCTGCCGTGGTGCTGAGATCGTTCAAGGTAAGTACCGAGTTGGGGGCCAGGTAAAGCGTCGAAGCGTTTTCGAGCTCAATTTCAGCGCGGCCCTCGCCGGTGACGAGACTGTAGCCCTCTTCGAGGGGAAGATCGGACACCGCCTGCTCCCATACAACGTCTTTGTGGTGGCCTTCCTGGCCGCCACGCTCCACGCGGACATCGCCTTCCACGTAGCTGACGCGGGCAATCTGCGGATAGACGGTGTCTGTGTGATGTTCTCCCATGATGAAGAGCGCGCCTTGTTTCAGTTTTTCAGAGGAGCCGCCGTTGAGAATCTCGTCGATTTCTTTCAGCGCGCTCTTCTCGTCATGCTGCATCAGCGAGGCAAGTGCCAACAGCTTCAGATCGTCGCTCAGCTCGGCATTGGGCTGAACGGGCTGGCCATTTTTGGCGTGAATCTCGATCTCTAATGCGCCGCAATCTTCAATCCAGTTGCTGCCCGGATGATCGCGTCGCAGTGCGCCGCAGGTCTCGAGGGCAGTCCCACTCTGGCCCAGCTTGTTCTCTGCGTAGGCCTTCCAGTAAAGGGCGCCGTCGGCATGCGTGCTGCCTTGCGCCGCAATGCGGGAGAAGATTGTGATCGCGTCGGACCAGTGGCCGCTGTTGATGGAGCGCGTGCCATCGGCATAGGCGTTGTCGTCGGCAGCGTAGCCCACCAGAGGGAGTGCCGCCAGTTCGATCGGGTCGCTGGAGGACAGAAGGTTCTGCGCAACGCTGAACGCGGGTGAAGAAATGAGTGCGGCAACAAGGAAACAAAGAACCATGGCATTCGTCTTCATGCGATCCCTCCTTTGAGGTGCATGTTTGCTTCAGCCTGGTGTTTGGGAATTCTCGAACGCAAGACGCGGACTTCAAACAGAAGCCCGTCTTGATTCATCTGTGCCTGCAACCGCGCAATCGCGTCGGCATTCAATCCGCCCGGCTGATTGGCAAGATCGCTCAGCAGCTGGTTCAGGTGATCCAGGGCATTGGTTAGCGTCGGATCTCCGTTGGCCTCGGCTTCCTGGCGACATTTGCGATTGGCGGCGAGCAGGCTGCGCGCTTCGTCCCGTAAAGGAGTCGCGAGCTGCGCGTCGTCGGCATTGGCGTGTTTCAACTGAACCAGCAATCGCTCGGAGCGGTCGAGATGATCGCTCAAAACCACGACAACAACGCGTTGCTGCGCGGGCGGAGCCGGACGAGAAACAACGGCGGGCGGCGGAGTCCGATGTTCCCAAAGACGCCCTGCGTAGAAGGCAGCGGCGACCAATAGAGCGCAGGTTGCGGCAGCGGTCAAGCCGATCCACGAGGGCTGCCGGAACCAAATCTTTCGGGACCAGGGTCGCTGGCGATCTACGTAAGCTGGCAATTTGCCGGAGATGGAATTCCATACCTGCTCGCCATAGTTTTCAGGACGCGCGGGCGGTTCCAGGGCTTTCAGCTCGGCGAGATCGGCCTGCAGCGCTTCGTACTCCCCGGTGCATTCCGCGCAGGCGTCCAGGTGGCGCGCGGCATCGGGGCCGTCATCGCTCAAATAAAGTTCAATCAGTTCCTCTTGGCTCAAATGATTCATGTCCTCACCTTCAAAAGTGCGAGTCGCTGCCGCAATTTGTGAACTGCGCGATAGATGGCTTGCTTGGCCGCATTAGGAGCAATTTCGAGCGCGGCCGCAATCTCCTCCATCGAGCAATCCTCCATGTGCCGCAGGGTAAAAGCTGTTCGCTCCAGCGGCGTAAGGCTGTGCATCGCCGTTTCTCGAAATGCGCCGATTTCTCCGCTAAGCAGCAGCGCTTCGGGGTTTGGCGCTCGATCCGGCACCTGCACTGCTTCCGATTCCGTCTCAGTCCCGGTACTTGCCCGGTTGCTCGCATTGCCGCGACGGCTGACCTTGTCGAGCGCGCAGCGCACGGCGATCCGGTAGATCCAGGTGCCGAAATTCGAACGTGATTCGAAGCTTTCCAGCTTACGATAACCGCGCATGAACGCATCCTGCACCACTTCATCGGCGTCGGCCTCGTTGCCGGTGATGCGATAGGCCACTCGAAAAGCGCTGCGGCTGTGATGCGCGACCAACGCTCCGTAGGCGTCCTTGTCTCCGGAGAGAACCGCCTGGATCGTAGCGTGGTCGTTCTTGTCCATGCACCCAATTAGACAGCAGGTTTTTCGTGCTGGTTAGGGAAAGATATTTGTGCGGAAACTTCCGGTTACAGGTGCAGCAGAGTAGGCGAACTGGAATGCATTTCACATATCTGGGAAGACAAAGCCCGCTGCATGCAATGCTAGCCGTCGGGATGATGCTGACGCAGAATCTTCTGCTGGCTCACCGCGTCGCCGTCCCCGCTCTTCAGGCTGGTAAAGACCAGAGTTGAAGCGATGGTCAATCCTCCCAGGCAGCGGAAAGCGAGATGAATGCCGTGAATCATCTCCGCGGGTGCATAGGATGCACCGTCGGGAACGAAGAAGGCCGTGGTGAGTCCCGCTGTTGCCACGCCGAAGCTGATCGACATTTGTTGCATCGTGCTGGCGATGGAACTGGCGCTGCTTGAATCGTGTTCGGCGATGTCGGCATACACCAGCGTATTCATGCTGGTGTACTGGAGTGAAGTGAATCCGCCGTAGAGGAACGCAAGGAGCACGATCAACCACACAGGTGTTTGCTGGTTGATGGTAGAGAAAAGCGCGAGGAGCACGCCAATGATCACCGTGTTCGAGATGAGAGCGCCGCGATAACCGACTAGGCCGAGCAAACGACGCAACACGGCTTTGACGCTCATGGCCCCGAGTGCCTGCGGCATGATGAGAAGTCCCGATTGAATGGGGGTAAAGCCGAGCCCGGTTTGATAGAGAAGTGGCAACAGAAACGGGACGCCGCCAATGCCGAGACGTGTGAAGAAGCTGCCATTGACGGCGGCACGGAATGTGCGAATGCTGAACAGCCTGAGCTGAAGGAGCGGGAATTGGAGGCTCTTTGCGTGCAACCAATATCCGGTGAGCAGCGCAAACGAAAGCACCAACATGCCGGTGATTTCGCGGCTGCTCAAAGTGTGTTCGCCGAATACTTCAAGCACATAGGACAGAAGCGCGATACCGGAGCCGAAAAGGATGAGTCCAACGATGTCGAGCGGGTGGGTCTCTTCCTCGAAATAGTTGGGCAAATGCAGATAAACCATGATCAAGCCAACGATGCCGATGGGAATGTTCAGAAAGAAAATGACACGCCAATGGAAGTAGCCGACGATCAGTCCTCCGGCGATTGGTCCCAGCATCGGAGCAATCAGAGCAGGAATGGAAACAAAGCTCATGATGCGGATCAGATCGGATTTCGGAAATGTCCGCACCAGAGTGAGCCGTCCGACGGGCACCATCAGCGCTCCGCCCATACCTTGCAGAATGCGGAAGGCGACCAGCAGATGGATATTGCCGGAGAGTCCGCACAGGAGCGAGCCGAGCGTGAAGAGACCGATTGCAGAGGAGAAGACGCGGCGCGTTCCATAGCGGTCGGCCATCCAGCCGCTGATGGGGATGAAGACGGCCAAGCTGAGCGTATAACTGGCCAGGACAGCCTTCATGCTGAGTGGAGCGACGTGAAGAGCCTCTGACACTGCGGGAACAGCGGTGTTCAGAATGGTGGTGTCGAGCGACTCCATGAAGAACGCGACTGCGACGAGCCACGGGAGTAGACGCTTGCTTGCATCGGAAGGAGCGGGCAATAGTGCGGCATCGGCTGAAGAAGTGGGCGCGTTCATTGGGGTCGAAGAGTCGAGTGTGATTGGGCAGTTTGCGTGCGACACTCCAGATGGGCGGCCATCTCGATGTTGGATGCCGGCCGGGGAGGTCGCGCTGGGCAAGTCCTCAGATGGCCAACTGACTTGCAGTTGCAATCGTTGCCGGGCCTGTCGAATCGTCTCTTGCGTCGGCTCGATCGAGCAGCCAGTAGTTGAAGCCATCGACGATGGCCATCAGCGCGGCCTGGTTCATGTCGCTGCTCACGCCGGCGGTGATCCACGGCTCATGTCCGTCGGCATGAAAGCTGACGGTGACGCGCACGTAGGCAGCTGAGTCGTTCGCCGAAACGTCGAGTGCGGTGACACTAAAGGTGCCGAGGCGCATCTGCATGAGCGCCGGATACCATTTTTCCAGTTCGCGGCGCATGGCTTTGGTAAGCGCATCCACGGGGCCCGCGCCTTCCGCGCGCGTCGTAGTGACGGTTGCGTCCCCAATCGCGAGCGTCATGAAGGCCTGGACGAATCGATTGCCGATTTCATCCGATTCATCGAAGACGCGCCAGCTTCGGATGCTGAACCGGTTGGGCAGCGTGCCGAGAACCCGCATGGCGGCCAGTCGGAAAGAAGTCTCGCTGGCCGTGAATCCGCCGCCCTCAATCATGGCCTGGTTAGCCTCAATGAATGCCTGGGCCTGCGCGGAACTCAGCGGAACGCCGAGCGCTTCGGACAACAGCATCACGTTGGCTTTTCCGGATTGGCGATTGACGCCAATGGTCGGGTTGGCGCCGACGCGCGCCGGATCACACCACAGATAAGCGCCGGGGTTCTTGCGTTCGCTGCTGCCGTGCATGCCGGCCCAGGTGCCAAACGCACCCGTTCCCACGACGGGAGCGCCATGCGGCGGCTCGAGGCCGAACGCCGCATAGGCAGAATGCGCAAGGCTGGTGAGCCCCTTCAGTGATTCTGACGCGACGAATTCAGCTTCGCCGCGAAGCTGCATTGCTCCCACAACCGTGGTCAGGTTCACATTGCCGCAACGCTCTCCGGTGCCAAGAAGAGTGCCCTGGACCTGGATGGCGCCCGCAAGGATCGCGGCGCGCGTGTTCGCGATACCCAGGCCGCGATCGGTGTGCCCGTGAAATCCGAAGCCCGTCATTGGATATTCGCGCACCAGCTCGCCGATCACGTCCGACACTTCTTCAGGGCTCGCGCCGCCGGTTGTATCGCAAACGACGATGCGGCTGACGCCCTGGCGAACGCATTGATCGGTGAGTTGGCGGAAATAATCGAGACTGCGCTCATGCAAATCGGAATCGCAGGCGAGCCCATTTTCGCGACGGCCGCAGTGGGCGTCCATTGCGTGTTCAAAATCGACGATGACTTCGAGACCGTTGTCCTGCAAACATTCGATCGTTTCCCACGCCATGCGGAGGTTTTCTTCCGGAGTCGTTTCGAGCGACATCGTTACATCGAGCAGCCGCGATTTGACGACAACGACTGAAACGGGAACACGCCGCTTGTGGCGAACGATGAATTGAACGTCGGGCCACTCCTGGACCTTCGTGCCGTGACCGCGTGTGCGGCCAAAGAGCGCTAGCTTCATCGATCCTGTATCGACGGAGGCGAGGGCGCTTGTCAGGCCTTCAACAAATTGGTTGGCTCCCGCGAAACCGATCTCCGCAAAGTGAACGCCGAAAGCGCCCATGCGCTCCAGGAGCAGGACCGCGTTGGGAACGGAGATATCAAGATTCGGCTGCTGCAGCCCATCCCGAAGGCTGGTGTCAAACAGCTCGATGGTTCCATGTCCAGGTTCGTTCATTAATGCACATCACCGGTTGCGGAAAGGCGGTTGGGAAAATTCAAATTCGGAATGATTCGACCCTCCATGATAGCTCGAATGCAGGAATCCATGCGTCCTGCTGGTTCGCCAAGCTGAGAGGCTCGCCGATTCGCGCGTTCATCTCATCGCCCCTCATATTGCGGGCGCGATAGTGGGTTCGCGAGCCGGCACGGGCGTGGCGCCAAGTTCCTGATCCTTGTATTGCAGTTGATAGAGCTTCCAGTAGAGGCCCCGCTGCGTCAGCAGTTCCTGGTGCGAACCCATCTCACGCAGCTGGCCTTTGTGCATCACGAGAATCGATTCGGCGCGCTGCACCGTGGAAAGCCGATGCGCAATGAGCACGCTGGTGCGGCCTTCGACCAGCCGCTCGAGTGCTCCGCGAATACGCAGCTCCGTGTCGGTGTCGACGCTTGATGTCGCTTCGTCGAGGATGAGGATGCGCGGATTATAAGCCAACGCGCGTGCAAAGTTGATGAGTTGCTTCTGGCCCGTGGAAAGGGAATTGCCGCGCTCGCGTACCGGTTCGTCGAAACCTCCAGGCAAGCTATCAATGAAGTCGAGCACGTTGACGTCGCGGGCCGCGGCGCGCAGGCTTTCCTGCGTAATCGCCTCGTTGCCGAAGCGAATGTTTTCTGCGACTGTGCCGCTGAACAGGAACGGGTCCTGCAGCACGACGGCAAAGTGCTGGCGCAGTCTCGTCAGGTCCTGCGCACGCAAGTCCACGCCATCCACAAGAATCTGTCCGGCAGTCACGTCATAGAAACGCATCATCAGGCTGGTGAGAGTTGTCTTCCCTGCGCCGGTGTGGCCCACAATCGCGATGGTCTGGCCGGGCTCAACGGTGAAGGAAACGTCTTTGAGAATCCACTCGATGTCGTTGATGGCGGCAAGCGCATGACCGGGATTTGTCGACAGAACGGCACGATCGACCTCGACTTGTTGCTCCGGCCGGAGTTTCTGATAGGCGAACCACACGTGGCGAAACTCGATGCGGTTGCTGCCGTCGCCCACACGCGGGTTCGCGGGACTGACGATTTCAGCCGCCGTGTCGAGCAGCTTGAAGATGCGCTCGCAGGCTGCCATTGCGGCTTGCAGGATGTTGTATTTGTCGCTGAGGTCCTGAATCGGCCGCCAGAAGCGCTGCGAGTACATGTTGAAGCTGGCCAGCATGCCGATAGTGACTGAGCCCGAGAGCACACCGAATCCGCCTCGCCAAATCACGAGGGCAATGGCGATCGCCGAAAGCAACTCGACCGCGGGATAGTAGAGCGCATACGCGAAGATTGTGTCTTTGAACGCGATCATGTGGAGGCGATTGACGGCCTCAAAGTCGTCATAGGCGCGCTGCTCGCGGTTAAAGAGCTGCACCACGCGCATCCCGCTCACGTGCTCCTGCGTGAAGCTGTTGATGCGGGCGATCGCTGCGCGCACCCGGCGATAGCTTTCGCGGACGCTGATGCGGAAAAGGCGGGTGACAACCAGAATCAGTGGCAGGACTGAAAAGGCCAGCAGGGCAAGCCACCAGTTGATGCTGAGCATCACGACCGCCATGATCGACAGGGTGAAGAAGTCGTCGACAATGGCCAGGATGCCGCCGGTGAACATGTCGTTGATGGCATCCACATCGGAGGTGAGACGCGTAACCAGCCGCCCCACGGCGTGCGTATCGAAGAAGCCGACGTGCATCCGCTGCATGTGACGAAAGATGTCCCGGCGCAGGTCGAACATGATTTTCTGGCCGGTCCACTGCATCAGGTAGGTCTGGATGAATTCAAAAAGATAGGCGGAGATCTGCAGAGCCAGATAGATCCCGGCCAGCTGAGAAATACCCCGCATGGGGTCTGAGCTGAGATGGCGCGTTAGCCAGTCGGCGGCTCCGAAGCCGTGCGCCGCGGGAGTTGCGGCATGGCCCGAGTTTGCCCCAGACGGGAAGTAGTGGTCGATGCCCACCATGACCAGAAACGGCCCGGACACATCGCTGAGTGATTTGAGCGTGACGGCAGCAGAAGAGACAGCGGCCTGCCATTTGTACGGGAGCAGATAGCGGCCGAGGCGCCGCATAAGGCGTGAGTCGTAGACCTTCCCGACCGGATCTTCGTCGGACTTGCGCAGGTCGGGCTTGCGGGCTTCATTCGGGGCCCGGTTGGCCGGTTTTGAGTTCTTTTCTGCCTGCTCCGCCATCGGTCGCCTGAGCTTCTTTTCTATTTTACGGGCAGGACGGCGGAGTGCCCCGCGTCATGCCGATTCAGTGGCTTCGAGGACGGCTCGTCTCTTCGATTTCAATATTAGTCGCGCTTTCGCCAGTGAGGTTCCTCGGTAATTTCCCGGCAGTGATCCTCGAAACGCACGTGCGAAGGCGCCTGAGCGAGCCACAGCGCTGCAATATAATTCCGCGCAGCTTCAAAAACTGATCGGGATCGTTCCCAAGGAGTGGAGATTCGTATGTCTCTTCGTCTTAGCGTCTTGATTGTGACCGCCTTGTGCTTCTCGCCCGCGCTTAATGCCGACGCGAAAGCATCTCAAGTGGAGAATCAGCTCAAAAACCTGCGCTCGGTTCCTACGGACGAGCGGCCGGCCGCAACAATCAAGCTGGCTGGCGATGTGCGGTTGCTACCTGCCAGCGCCCAGAAGGTTGGATATGCAGACGCCCTTGCGCACCTGGTGACAGAGGGCGATGCGGGAAAAGAGGCACTGCAGGCGGTGGCCGCGACGTTGGCGGCCGCCCTCAGTGAAACGCCCATGCCGGCCAAGAACGACAAGGTTCCGATGCCATATTACGACCTGGCAAAACTAGTGCGCTATGAGCACGTGAATGCTTCAGTGGACAATCCATCATTCGCTAAGGCCGCGCAAATGCTGGTGGATAATGATGCAGCATTGGAAAAGGTCGACTTTACTCTGAAGGATTTGAAAGGCAAGAAAGTGACGCTTTCAGGGCTTCGCGGGAAGATCGTGCTGGTGAATTTCTGGGCGACCTGGTGCGGGCCGTGCCGACTGGAAATGGGGGATCTCGATGCCATCGATCGATACTTCGAACCACAAGGCCTAGTAGTCCTTTCCATCACCGACGAAGATTTGTTCAAGGTCGGGTCATTCTTTGCGGGATACAAATATCATCCGGCCGTCCTTGTAGATCCGGGTGGCGAAGTGCACAAACAGTTCCACATCACGGGAATTCCGAATACGTTTCTTTTTGGTCGCGATGGCAAACTTTTGGCGGTGGCGATTGACCAACGCACTCGCCGGCAGTTTCTGGAGATGCTATCGAAGACCGATCTCCATCAGTGACATGCTCTGTCACGTCCGGGAGCGATTGCACTAAACTCAAAACGTGGGCTTCCAGGAATTCCTAGGCAACACGGCCACCGTGACGCATCTGCGCGAGTCAGTTGCCGCGAGGCGATTTCCGCAGTCAATGATTCTCGCCGGACCGAAGGGCGCCGGCAAATACACGCTGGCGTTGATGCTGGCGCGCGCAGTGAACTGCCTGCAGCCAACAGAATCGGATGGCCTGCCCGATTTTTGCGGCCAATGCCGGAATTGCGAGCGCATCGGAGAGGCGGCGAACCTCGAGGAGCGCGTGGCCGAGGCCGTTGCGGCGCGCGACGAGATGCGCGATGCGGACAAACGCGAGACGCGCATACTTATCCAAACCCATCCCGACGTGCTGATCGTGCCGCCCGATCCGCCGCAGCTCATGATCAAGATGGGCCAGGTACGGCAGGTAATTCACGTGGCGTATTACCGGCCTCCGGTAGAAGCGAGCCGCACATTCACGATCTTTACCTCGTCGGCCTTTATGAAAGAGGCGGCCAACAGCCTGCTGAAAGTGCTGGAGGAGCCGCCAGCGCATACCTCGCTGGTCTTGCTCACTGAAAACCCGCAGGAGTTATTGCCGACGATTCGTTCCCGGGCCACGATCTACAGGTTGGGTGCGCTTCCGGCGAGCGAATTGGAGTCGATGCTCGCAGAGCGCAGGCCGGAGCTGAAGCCGCAGGAGCGCTCCCTTATTGCGCGGCTAGCGGAGGGAGCAATGGGCCGCGCGCTGAAACTCGACCTGGAGGTTTATCTCGCCAGCCGTCAGGACGCGCTGATCGTGTTGAGAACGGCGCTGAAGGAACCGGACTATTCGCAGCTTTTTCGTGTCACCGAGACGTATCGCGCCGGGGCCGACGGTCAGGAGAAAACGGTCAACTTGCTGCGCGCGCTGGGCAGCTTGGTGGAGGACTTGCTGCTGATGGTGGCGGGCACCCCGGCCCTAGTGCGGAATGTGGATATCTCTGCAGAATTAGAACGCTTGGCGCATGGACTCACCGTGGACTGGATTGACGGCGCCGCGAGGGCGCTGGCGCAAGTGGAGCAGGGAATGCGGCGTAATCTGCTTCGATCACTGTCGTTGGATGCGATGGCTGTGAGTCTGGCCGAGCGCTGAGGGCCTCCCGAGACGAAAAAAGCAACCTGTGACAATCGCCGGGCATCTTTTCGAGTAGAATCAGGCAAACTCTTTGACCGGAAGACGGTGCGACGAGCGATCCCCTGTGGCATCGCACGCATGTCTTTCCTTCTTAAGAGCTCCTGCGAAACGCGCATCCGATCCAAATCGCAGCCAGTGCAGATACAACATCATCACTGTGCTTCGCGTCTTCTGAAATTGTAGTTGTTTCGGTGTCGGGCCTCACGAAAACAAGGAGGATCGTAACCATGAACACTCATGCCGCATTGACCGGAATTGAAAACGGGCCGAAACTGCCTGCTTCGTTGCCTGCACCTCGGAATGGAAGAAAGGCACCGCTGCCATTTCACTTCACGCACCACGGCATGGAAGATGAGGGCGGACAGCGGCAGGCCGAGTTGTTTTATCTGCAGAAACAAATCCAATCGCAGACCCCGATGGTGATTGTGCTTGCCGATGGCGAGCATGTAGAGGGCTGCATCGAATGGTATGACCGCCGCACGCTGAAGGTGCGCGGGCGTGACAAAGTTCTGATTTACAAATCGGCGATTAAATACATGTATAAGCTGGGTGAGAACGGGCTGTAGCCTATCAATTCGTCTCTTCGGAATTCGCGCTTGGATCCCATCGAACCACGTCATTCTCTTAGAGGGCAGCTTTGAGAAGTCGATCGCGGATCGCGGCGCCTAGGCCATCGGCGGGCGGCACCGGACACAGAATGACCGTGCAGTCCTGGGCGTCAAGCGCGCGCAGGCCCGCATAGAGGTTCCGGGCGAGCTCCTCCGGATTCGTCCAACTGCCCCACGGAAAAATCGCGACATTCGGATCAGAGGCCGCAATCGTCGCGGCTCGGATTTCGTCGGGCAACATGAGTCCAATGCGCTCGGTCGGATGGCGCCGAGCCTTCGTGGTGAGCCGGAAGGGTAACTCGCTCAGCGAGGCCTTGATCAGGACAAGCTCTGCACGCGGCGCGTAATGCCGCAGTCCGACGCCGGGTGAGGGCAGCGCTTCGCGAGGCGCCGCTTGGAACTGGATCGGGGATTGGAAATAGTCCACAGGGCCCGCAATCTCGCGAATTTGCCGCTCTGTGATGGCACCGGGCCGGTAGATCATCATCGGATCTTGGTTTGGGTCGAGCACCGTGGATTCGACGCCGTGTTCGGTTGGGCCCGCATCCAGGACCACATCGACGCGACTGTCAAGGTCCTCGAGCACATGGGCAGCGGTAGTGGGGCTGATGTGGCCGAAAAGGTTGGCGCTGGGTGCGGCCACGGGCACGCCTGCCTGGCGAATCAGCGCGAAGGCGACGGGATGCGCAGGCATTCGAACGCCGACCAGCGGTCGACCGGCGGTGACGGCATCTGGTACGGCATTGGTTCGTGGCAACAGCAAGGTCAGCGGGCCTGGCCAGAACTTCGCCATCAGGTCCCGCGCGCGTGAAGGAATCTCCGAAACCAGATTTTGCAGCATCGGATTCTCCGCCACAGGCCCGGCGATGTGGACAATAATCGGGTCCCACGCAGGCCGCTGCTTCGCCTCGTAGATGCGAGCCACGGCGGCAGCATCAAGCGCGTTGGCGCCGAGGCCATAAACAGTTTCGGTCGGGAACGCAA